>LSQX01090559.1_pt1 | contig 56151 bp, 44 predicted proteins | sample 654561 | NCBI WGS metagenome assembly LSQX01 (sample SAMN04489861, study PRJNA283612) | anaerobic digester metagenome | isolation source: 4 biogas reactors fed with cattle manure at either 37C or 55C with and... | place: Denmark: Kongens Lyngby | collected 2014 | reverse complement strand
GAAAGGGCATCTCTCGTAGCCGAGGAGGAGCGTGAAGAAGCAGCCGTCCGCGTCCGGCTGACAGATGCCATAGCGGTGTATCTTGAGGAATTAAAGGCAAACTTCTCTGCTGTCGCTGTTCTCGATTTTCGCCTTGCCCGAGCCGTGTTGGCAGACCGTTGGGGTGCCGGAAAACCGTCGCTCCTGAATGAGGGCGATTCCGCGATACTTGAGGACATGAGCCATCCCGTTATCGAGGAAGATCTTCAAAAGAGAGGCGCGACATTTGTTCGCCAATCGGTCTCGCTTCCGCAGGGGACGACCGTCCTCTCTGGACCGAACATGGGCGGCAAATCGGTCGCCCTGAAATCGATGACGTTGGCGCTCGTCCTGATCCAGCTTGGATATTTTCCGTCCGCGACGGCATCGGCGACGCCTCTTTACGAGTTCATAAGCTACAGCTCCGACCATCTCGATACGACGAAGCGCGGCCTATCCTCGTTCGGCAATGAGATCGTGAGGATCCGCGACGACGCCGCGCTCGCTCGACGGAAACGCGGACTTGTCGTCATGGACGAGCCGTGTCGCGGCACAAACCCTGAAGAGGCGACGGCTCTCGTCGGCGCGTTGGCGCGTTTCTACAGTGAACAACGAGGGTCGTTTGTCATCTCATCTCACTACCGTGTTCCCGACGGCAACGGTATTGCGCACGTCAGGATTCGCGGTATTCATACAGAAGCGCTGGACAATATCGCTGCGGTTGGCGTGCCCACGTCGGATCGCGAGGCCATTCGAAAGATTGAGGCATTGATGGATTACCGCCTTGAACGCGTTGATGGCGATGCTCCCGTTCCGACCGACGCGATCCGCATCGCGGAACTACTCGGATTGGACAAAGACATTCTCGCGCTCATCGACGACATAAGCGCAGAGAACGAAGTGGCGTCAAGGGACGAGTATTAATCGCAAAAGCAGCAGGAGGGGAAGCTATGGCTGAATTGAGATTGAACTGGGACAAGGTGGCAAAAGCGCGGGAAGCTTCCGCCGCCATTGCCGACGATGTCAACGACCGGCTCAGCCGTTTCACGACGGTGACAGTGGAGCGATCGATCGCGCGCTTGTTTGGAATTGATGGCGTCGACGCGTTTGATGTTCCGCTCTCCAATATCGTGGTTGACCACCTGAAGGATAAAAACGTCTTAGGGGAAGGTGTCGCGTACTGGCTCGCTCAGGGCGTTCTTTCTTCCGGCCTATCTCAACAGGAGCTTGCCGAAGGGATTGCGGCGGGAGACGTTGACCTCACGCATCTTGAAAAGGCCGATCCGTTTGCGTGTTCACTCTGGGCGAAGGAACAGGCTAAAATTGCGCTCGACCGCATACGGGATAATAAGCGGTTTCGATCCGAAAAGATTGAAGAGTTCGGCGAACGGCCGAGTCCGCTCCTTTATGCCATCGTTGCGACGGGCAATATCTACGAAGATATAGTGCAGGCGAAAGCCGCCGCGCGCCAAGGGGCCGACGTCATCGCCGTGATCAGGACGACGGGACAAAGCCTGCTCGACTATGTTCCCTACGGTGCGACGACGGAGGGGTTCGGCGGGACGATGGCGACGCAGGAGAATTTCCGGTTGATGCGTGCGGCGCTCGATGAAGTCGGCGACGAACTCGGTCGTTACGTGAGGTTGTGCAATTACTGTTCGGGGCTCTGTATGCCGGAGATTGCCGTTATGGGGGCGTTCGAACGTCTCGACGTGATGCTGAATGACGCGCTTTACGGGATTCTTTTCCGAGACATCAACATGCAGCGCACGCTCATTGACCAAAGTTTTTCTCGCATGGTAAACGGTGCGGCCGGGATCATCATTAACACGGGCGAAGACAACTACTTGACGACCGCCGACGCATGGGAGGCGGCACACACGGTGCTCGCATCGCAGTTTATCAATGAGCAGTTCGCCCTCCGCGCGGGAATGGCGGAGGAACAGATGGGACTCGGACACGCCTTTGAAATGAATCCCGAGCTGGAAAACTCTTTCGTGTACGAGCTTGCACAGGCGCAAATGGCTCGACAGATATTCCCGAAAGCGCCTCTCAAATACATGCCCCCGACGAAATACATGACGGGGAATATTTTCAGGGGACATATCCAGGACGCACTGTTTAATGCCGTGACCGTCTTGACGGATCAGCGTTTTCTTCTACTCGGGATGATGACGGAAGCGATCCATACGCCGCATATGTCCGACCGCGCTCTGGCGATCGAGAACGCCCGATACATCAGGCGTGCGATGGCCGATTTTTCATCGGAAATCGAATACAAAGAAGGCGGCCTGATGGAAAGGCGCGCCGATCAAGTCTTGAGTGAGGCGTTGGAGCTTTTGGAAAACATTCGCGTCGACGGGCTTTTCCACGCGCTTGAAACGGGGCAGTTTGCCGGCATCAAGCGTCGTCGTGTTGGGGGGAAAGGACTTGATGGCGTTGTCGCTAAAGGTGAGCGCTACGACAACCCGTTCGTCGAATTGTTTTTAGCGGAGCAGCAAAGGGAGCAAAAGTGATATGGAACTCAAGATATCCGGACACGAGGGGGAACGTTCGATGCCGGCCGAGCACCGGGTGAGACCGTACGGAGACACGATGAATGACGGGCGTATACAGGTGAGTTTCACGCTGCCCGTTCCCGACAGCGATCGCGCCGTTGAAGCCGCGAGAGAAATATTGCTGTCCATGGGACTGACGGATCCGGTGATTGCCTGGCATGAAGCGCTTGATGAGGGGTTCACATTCTTTGTCGCTTACGGATCGCACGAAAAGGGGATCGATTACTCGAAGATTAAAGTTCAAACGGTCGATGTGCACGTCATGAGCATGGAGGAGACGGACGACATGATACGCGAACGGTTCGGCCGTAAGCTCAGAGTAATCGGAGCGAGCACCGGAACAGATGCGCATACGGTCGGGATCGACGCGATCATGAACATGAAGGGCTATGCCGGACACTTCGGGCTGGAGCGCTATGAGATGATCGATGCGCTCAATCTGGGAAGTCAGGTTCCGAACGAAGAGTTCATTCGCGAGGCGATCGCGTTCGACGCCGACGTAATGCTCGTTTCACAGACGGTGACACAGAAGGACATCCATATTCAAAACGTGACGGAGCTCGTCGAGCTGCTTGAAGCGGAATCGGTTCGAGATCGTTTTCTTCTCATACTCGGCGGTCCGCGCGTGACACACGAGCTGGCGAAGGAACTCGGTTGCGATGCGGGATTCGGTCCCGGCAAATACGCGGACGATGTCGCCAGCTACTTCGTGACGGAACTTGACAAGAGACGCCGGGCGGGGGAAAGCGCATCATTTGCGTGATCTGGGACATATAAATGATGACGTAAAAAGTACCGGAGGGGGAAGTGCGACATCAGCATGATATCGTACAGGTACAGACAGAATAAGGAGCGAAAACAATGAGAGAAATACTGTGGCGACCGAGCGTGGATCGAATCAGCGCGTCTGAGATGAAATCTTTCATGAAGCAACTGGAGGAACGTCGCGGACTGACGTTCTCAGGCTATCGGGAATTGCATCAATGGAGCATCGAACAACCGGAAGTCTTCTGGGATGAGCTCTGGTTTTTCTTTGATATCATCACATCGCGCCATTACGATGCAGTCGTCGACGATTTGTCGAAGTTCCCCGGAGCGGAATGGTTTCCCGGCGCGATGCTGAATTATGCTGAGAACATGCTCCGTGATCGACGAAGCGATGAGACCGCCATGATCTTCAGAGGTGAGAACCATACGCGGCGCACGCTCACGTGGCGCGAGTTGCGCGATCGCATCGAGCGCCTCGCTACGGCCATGCGCAGGGAAGGGATCGTTCCCGGAGATACGGTCGCCGCGTACATGCCCAATATGCCGGAGACGATCATCGCGATGCTGGCCGCCTCCGCCATCGGAGCCGTCTGGTGTTCCTGTGCCACCGACATCGGTCCGACGGCGGCGATCGACCGCCTCGGGCAAATCGAGCCGAAAATTCTCTTCACGGTGGACGGCTACACGTACAAGGGTCGTCCTTTCGACGTAACAGAGCGCGCAGCTGAAGTGGCGGCAGGCATCCCGAGCGTGAAACGCGTCATCTTCGCCCATTACGCCGGCGACTGCGACCGCGTCCGGGCAGTTCCTAACGGCATCGGTTGGGACGAATATCTGGCAGACGACGTGCCGAATCCGTTCGTATTTGAACAGCTGCCTGCCGCGCATCCGCTCGTCGTGATGTTCTCCTCCGGAACGACGGGAAAACCGAAATGCATGGTGCAATCGCAGGCGGGACTTCTCATCAATCAGCTCAAGGAAATCGCGCTCCATCACGATGTGACGGAAAGAGACCGCATGCTCTACATCACGACGTGCTCGTGGATGATGTGGAACTGGATGCTCGCCGCGCTCGGGACGGGGTGTTCGCTCGTCCTGTTCGACGGCAATCCCTCTTACCCCGACACATCGGCGATTTGGAAAATTCTCGAAGAAGAGAAGGTGACCTTATTCGGTCTCTCGGCGAGCTACATTCACGCGCTCATGGCGGAAGGTTTCGTACCGAAAGATCACGTCGATCTTTCGCATCTTCGCAACATCTCGCAGACAGGTTCCGCGCTCTCCGATGCCGGTTTCAAATATGTCTACGATTCGATCAAGCGCGATCTTCATTTCTGCTCCATTGCCGGCGGCACCGATATCAACGGGTGTTTCTGCCTCGGCAACCCGCTGGAACCCGTCTACAGCAATGAGCTTCAGTGTGTGGGACTCGGTGAGCCGGTCAAAGCATTCAATGACAAAGGTGAAACCGTCTATGACGAGCAGGGCGAACTCGTCTGCACGTTCCCGATTCCATCCATGCCAATCTATTTCTGGGACGATCACGACGGACAGAAATATCGCGATGCGTACTTCAACGTGTTTCCCGGCGTATGGCGTCATGGCGACTACATTGAAGTACACTCCGACACGGGCGGCGTCACCTTCTACGGACGTTCCGATTCCATCCTGAAACCGTCCGGTGTGCGCATCGGTACGTCAGAGATTTACGCACAAGTTCAAAAAGTCGACGAGGTTCAAGATTCGCTGGCCGTCGGGCAACAGTTCGAAGACGACGAGCGCGTCATCTTATTTGTGCAGATGAAGGAGGGGGAAACCTTGACGTCTGACGTCGCTAAACGGATTCGGACGGAACTTCGCCGGAACGCTTCGCCCCGTCACGTTCCGAAGCTGATCATGGAAACGGAGGACATTCCGAAGACGTTGAATGGTAAAATCGTGGAAAGCGCCGTGACGAATATTTTGCACCGCCGCAAAGTGACAAACCGCGACGCGCTCCAAAATCCTGAGATTTTAGACTTCTTCGAGTCGCTCTTGCCTCTATTAGAGGCGCCCGAAAGCGAGACGATGGCATCCGAGCTCGTGTTCTAGCGCATGCGCACGATGAATGTGGGCAATCGCGCATTCGCAGTGCAGACCGGACTTATGTTTTCCCGGAGAATTCAGCAATCCGAAGTGTAATACGGCAACGTGAAGGATGGCGCCGAAGAGAATATATTGATATTATGCGGGTGATTATGTAAAAACAAACATTTTGTCGATAAGGTTAATGGAAACAGAAAGGAATAAAAAATGAAAGTTTTTATAGCCGGTTGCGGTACGATGGGATCGGGGATCGCGCAGACATTCGCGGTCAACGGGCACGAAGTCGTCATGTTCGACAGGACGATGGAACTTGTCGATCGCGGGTATGCCGGGATCGAAAAGCAGCTGACAAGACAAGCGGAGCGGGGCCGGATGACAGCGGAAGAGGTCGGAGCGGCTCTTCAGCGCCTCTCGCGCTCTGTCGATTTGAAAGATGCGTCCGATGCGTCACTCGTACTTGAGGCGATCTATGAAGAGATGAGTGTCAAGCGCGAACTGTTTGAGGCGCTCGACGTCATTTGCGCCCCCGAGTGTCTTTTCGGCAGTAACACCTCCTCGCTTTCCATTACGGAGATGGCGAACGGACTTCAGCACGAAGAAAAGTTTCTAGGCATTCACTTCTTCAACCCAGCCCCCGTGATGAAACTCGTTGAGATCATTCGCGGCGATGCCACGAGTGATGAAACGATGGGTGCAGCGCTTGATCTTGTCCGCTCCATCGGTAAGGAACCTGTCATCTGCCGCGAGAGCCCCGGATTCATCGTCAACCGCATCCTGATCCCGATGATCAACGAGGCGGTCGATCTCTTGGATCGCGGCGTCGCCAGCCGCGAGGACATCGATCAGGCAATGAAGCTGGGGGCAAACCACCCGATGGGACCGCTCGAACTTGCCGATTTTGTCGGCGTTGACATCGTGTTGGCAATTATGGAAGTGTTGTACAGAGAGACAGGCGATCCGAAATACAGGCCGAGCCTTATGCTGAAGCGTCTTGTGCGCGCAGGTAAACTTGGACGGAAATCGGGAGAAGGTTTTTATCAATATAAGAAGTGATGCGGGAGTCGGGCGGCATGTCTGCCCTCCGCACATACGGATAAAATGCGCGATGCAAACGGCAGTGGCGCGTTGCATCTGAGCGAAACGAAAGAAGAGGACGAACGAGAATGAAAGAAGTTGTTATTGCCAGTGCCTGCCGTACGGCAGTCGGGAAGTTCGGCGGGACGCTCGCATCGGTTCCCGTCGTGAAGCTCGGCGAGGTTGTGATGCGCGAAGCGTTGGCGCGTGCCGGAATCGATGCCGCGCTCGTTGACGAAGTCTTGATGGGATGCGTGCTGGCAGCCGGACAAGGACAGAACGTCGCACGTCAATCAGCCATCGCCGCCGGCCTGCCTCCAAGCGTCCCCGCTACGACGATCAACAATGTCTGCGGTTCCGGGCTGAAGGCGGTCAACTTGGCCGTATCTCTGATCCGCAGCGGTGAAGCCGATGTCGTCATCGCCGGCGGCATGGAGAACATGTCGGCCGCACCGTATCTGCTCGATAAAGCGCGATATGGCTACAGGATGGGGCACGGTTCTCTCGATGACAGCATGATCAAGGACGGTCTTTGGGACGTTTTCGGCGATTATCACATGGGGATGACGGCGGAGAATGTCGCCGAGAAATATGGAATTTCTCGCGAAGATCAGGACGCTTTCGCTTTGGCAAGTCAGCTTAAAGCGAAAAATGCGGTTGAGAGCGGCCGTTTCAAAGGTGAAATTGTCGCCGTGCACATCAAGGAAAGGCGTCGCGAGTTCGATTTTGACACGGACGAATATCCGCGCCTCGACGCGACGATCGAAGGTTTCGAAAAGCTTCGTCCCGCTTTCAAAAAAGATGGGACGGTAACGGCCGGAAATGCGTCGGGAATCAATGACGGCGCGGCGGCGCTCGTCGTCATAAGCCGTGAAAAAGCCGACGAGCTCGGTATTGAACCGCTCGCCGTTATCAGGGCGGGCGTGTCCGTGGGACTTGATCCCGCCTACATGGGCATGGGACCGTATTACGCTACGAAAGCGATACTGGAGCGCACAGGTCTGACACTCGATGACATTGATTTGTTTGAATACAACGAGGCATTTGCCGCTCAGGCAGTCGCCGTGGCGCGGCAGCTCGGTGTCGATCAGACTAAGGTCAATGTTAACGGCGGCGCTATCGCTATCGGACACCCGATCGGCGCGTCGGGTGCCCGCATCCTCGTCACCTTGTTATACGAGATGAAAAAGCGTAACGCAAAACGCGGACTCGCAGCACTTTGTATCGGCGGCGGTCAAGGTGTCGCGACGATTGTTGAACGCCCTTAATCTGCAGAAACTGTTTGAAGGCGCGGCGTTTCGCTTTTTGCTGAAATGCTTTGAATGGCGTACAGCCTGTGCGAATGTGATTGTGTTTCTTGATGCTTGAGTGTAGAGCAGAGGAAGCTGGTGCAGCCCGTGCGGATGTGATTGTGTTTGCAATTTTGAAGAATGGCCTCCATTCTCTGACAAACTAGTTATGCGGATGTGATTGTGTTTGCTGCTTTGAATAATAGTCTCCATCCTCTGACATGCAAGTGGTGCGGATTTGATGGTGTTTGAGAAGGCAGCCGTTTAGAAGCAGGGGAGAAAATGACATTTATAAAAGTTGAACAGAAAGATTTCGTCGCGCTCCTGACGATCAACAGGCCGGAGGGGTTGAATGCGCTCAACACGTCAGTTCTTCAAGATTTGTCGGAAGCGCTCGACACGCTTGAGAAGGATCGCGATGTGAGAACTCTCATTGTCACGGGAGCCGGCGACCGGGCGTTTGTCGCCGGAGCGGACATCGGCGAGATGGCGGAGTTGACCCGAGAAGAAGCTGTTTCCTTTGCATGTGCCGGCCACGAGATGATGAACAAACTCTCATCGTTTCCGATGCCGACGATTGCCGCCGTGAACGGTTACGCCTTGGGCGGCGGTTTTGAATTGGCGCTTGCATGTGATCTGATCGTCGCCTCCTCAAGAGCTCGCTTCGCTTTCCCGGAGACAAGTCTCGGTATCACGCCCGGTTTTGGAGGAACCCAGCGCCTCGCACGGCTCGTCGGGCCGATGGTCGCTTGCGACTTGATTTTCACGGGCAGGCGTCTCAATGCGGAACAGGCGTTGGCGCTAGGGGTTGTCACGGAAATAGCGGATCCGGAATCACTTCTCGAGCGCGTTTTGGAGATTGCGCATGCCATCGCGGAGAAAGCGCCCGCTGCCATTCGAAACGCAAAGAGTGCCATATATGAAGGACTCTGCGGGACACTTTCGGATGGGATTGCGATCGAAACGGAGCAATTCAGCCGATGCTTTGATACTGACGATCAGAAGAGCGCGATGCGCGCGTTCGTCAACAAAGAGAAAGCGCCGCCTTTTCAAGGTCGATAAACCTCAACTTTCATGCGCCGGTTTTTGTGCATATACGCACTGCGCGGCGAGCCGAAGTCATATATAATAAAAGTGCTTTTGAGCAATTGAGGCAACCTGATCGAATTCAGCATTTGAATGCGGTAGGATCGGGCGCCTTTTTGGCTGTAACAATTCAAATGATTTGTTCGGATTCGACTTCGTGTCCGCCGTTTCCGTAATCTGTCTGTCAAGGAGCGAACTGATGAAAAAACTGAACGCAAAACGTGTTAAACGTCACATGCTCAGAACGTCCGAGTTCTGGCAGCTCGATGAAAAATTCCTTATGATCTCTCCCGATAAAAAGCTCTGCACCCTGACTGGAATGGAGTCATTGCCTGAGAGTGACGTAGGTTATCTGGGATACGCATTCCTTGACGATACGATGCGCGTCGCCTTTCTCGGTTTCTGTGATGAAATAGAAGGCACATACAAGTATTTTGACGGCGATCAAGTGCTCGTCGCGCAGGCATCCATGTTGCCGACGATGCTGGTTCGCGTTGTCAAACCGACGGAAGAGCTGGAGAAACATCCCTTTGTCCGAGGTGTTCTCGATTTTCATGAATCTGACATTCTTCGTCGCAGTACGCTTGCGCTTCGACAGCTTGATCATCTTCGTGACCCGTTTCGTCCCGGCATCTTGAAGGCGGCTTGGATCAGAGACGAAAAGAAACTGGAAAAAACATTTAATGAAAGCGTTGAAGAGTATGTAGAAGACCTTTTGGCCGCCTATGAGCAAGCGGAAAAAGACGGTATCAGAGCAAGGGATGTCGAGATCGAGGGCGAACCGGAACCGCTCCCCGTCGACGCGATGACGGTAGAGTTCGTTCGCATTACCGATCTGGTGCCTGCCAATAACGGTACGTGGCGCGCCGTGTTGCTTGATAATATTTCCGGGACGAGAAAAAAGAAAAAAGGTGACGAAGTCACAGTCTCGATGGTGACGACGACCGTCGAAGAAGAAGGGCGAAGCTACACCATGCTCTTCATTGAAGTCGATGCGCCCGTTGAAGATACAAAGATCAATGTCGCCGCGTCCAAGCCATTCCGCCTTCCTTGGCGTATCGCATATACACTGGCATGTCCCGAGTGCGATTTTAAGGATACGTATTATCTCGGTCGAAGCGGCGAAGACCGCCTAATGTTTAAAGAGATCATGGAAGAGATCCGCTCAGGCAGGGTCGATCCGGCGATTGCGATTGATCTCGTTCAGCGCGATGACTGCGAGATTGACTTTTCGCGAGAACTTTACCGCTGTCGTTCATGCGGAACGCTCGATGTGAAGAGACGCGTTCGCCTCGTCACGAAGGATCACACGCTTTCCGCAATGTATTATTGTCTCGAATGTGGGGAGCGTATGTCTCACGTCAAGCGCGGAAACATCGCTTCGCTCGATTGCCCTCAGTGCCGTGAACCGTTGAGTCCTGTCGAAGAAACGCTCTGGGACGGCATCATCCCGAATTGATTTGCCGAAGCGGACAGTGAAAGCAATGATCACTATAGGTGTGCCGGATAAGAGCGAGTCCTTCGTTTCATGAAAGAAGCAAATCAAGCAAGCGATACAATGAATTCCGAAAAAACCGGTTCATTTTCTCCTGCCTACTTAAGCGTTGGACAGTGTCAAGATTTAATCAAACTTGTTTCTGATCTCATTCGCTTGCCTAGCGAAAATCCGCCCGGTCGCGAAACAATCGTTGAGCAGTATTTAATTCAATATTGTAAAGAGAATAGACTTCGCGTCGACCGCGTTCCGGTCACTTCAAATCGCGCTAACTTAATCATTACGTTAGCGGGCGAGAGTGATGACGATCCGCTTGCCTTCACGGGTCATATGGACGTTGTGCCCGTTTGGGATGACGAACGGCTTCGTTGGCGGACAGATCCTTTTGAACCTGTCGTTCAAGGCGGCCGGATCACGGGTCGCGGAGCGGCAGATATGAAAGGCGGGCTCGCGTGTGTCCTGCTCGCCATGAGCGAGCTTGCGCAAGCGTCCATTCGTCCGAGTCGCACTATTCATTTGCTTGTGACATGTGATGAAGAAGATGCAATGCGAGGATCACGTGTGCTTCTCAAGCATCCTCTCATGGCTAAGCTTTCCGACCTCGTTGTTTGCGAACCGACAGGTATGACACTTTGCCGAATCTCTCGCGGTCGGACTTATGGCGAACTCGTGGTGCGGGGTAAAACGGCTCACGGATCACGTCCCGGAAAAGGCGTCAATACGATTGATGTCGCCGCAGACATCGTCAGCTCGCTCAGGACATTGAATGACAGCTGGACACCTCCGCGGACAACTCCGCGTGATCTTCATTCTTCTCGCTGCTTGACCGCTCCGTCGTACTGGCAACCGCTTTCTATTCACGCAGGACTGGAACCCGGGATCATTCCTGATGTCTGCACGTTGCGTCTTGATTGCCGCGTTTCACCTGTGAGTTCTTGCGACGATGAGATTTCGCGCCTGAATCACATGCTCAGCGAAACTGAGACAACTCATCATGTAAAAGCCGAGTTTTCTACGGAAGATAAGAGAGAGCCGTGGGTAACTGCATCGGATCATCGGCTTGTATCGAAAATACATTCTTTGGGCGACTTTGACGAGACGATTTTCTCCGGCAGCACGGACGCCAATGTGCTGCGCGAAGCGGGATTGACACCGGTGATCATCGGCCCGGGAGATCTGGCCGACGTTCATCATGAGAATGAACGCGTTTCGCTCAATGAACTTGAAAGAGCCTTCTCTCTTTACAGATCGCTCATGTTTTAATTTTTGTATCGCCATTCCGACAGGGTACTCGATCGGCATTTCATCAAGACAATACCGCAGCGGAGCCAAGGCGTCTCAAGTCAAATGTTGATCAAGACTTTTCAGTCCGAACGGTGAGTTCTTGTGCGAAAGTATGCGGTACAATGAATAATGAAAGTGCAGGGACGCTGCATTCGTGTAACGCTAATATCAGAGTGATCTATTGAGGTGGGATTGGATGAATCAAGAATATTATCTTCAACAGCTGGAAGAGGAGCTGGTTGTCGCACTGGGTTGTACGGAGCCAGTGTCTGTCGCGTTTGCCGCGGCGCTGGCAAGAAAAGAAGCGGGATATGACGAACCGATCGAATCGATCGAGCTGCAGGCAAGTGTCAACATCTACAAGAATGCGATGAGTGTTTACATACCCGGGACGTCCGATATGGGCGCTGCGATGGCAGCCGCTCTTGGCGCCGTCGGAGGCGATCCCGCTCTCAATCTGCAGGTTCTTAAGAATATCGGCGAAGACGATATCATTGCTGCTCGCAAGCTTTGCTCCGAGGGCAAAGTATCGCTCGACCTCGCTCCAAAAGGAGCCCCTTCCTTGTATATAGATGTCACTGTCTACACAAAAAACCATAAGGGACGTGCGACCGTGGCGTGGAAACACGATCTCATTATGGAGCTGGAGCGTGATGGCGTCCTGACATTTTTGAACGATACGAGCCAAGTTCAGGAACTGACCGATTCGATTACCGATGACGATTTACGTGATATTTGGGATTTTGCGACTGCTGTGAACTTGGATAAGCTTGACATCATACGCCAAGCGATCGATCTTAATGAGAGAATCGCTGTCGAAGGTATGTCTGATTCATACGGGCTTGAAGTCGGACGTTCCATCGCGAAATCGTGTCGTAGCGGAAAGGATTATCCGGATGTAGAGTGTTGCTCGTTGTCGGATTATTGCGCAGCTTGGACGGCCGCTGCGACCGACGCGAGGATGGTAGGGGTTTCTTTACCGGTTATGAGCAATTCTGGGAGCGGGAACTTGGGGCTCACGGTTACGTTGCCTATTTTAAGCGCTGCGCGTTATCTTGGGAGCACGGAAGAAGAACTGCTCCGTGCCCAGACTCTAAGTCAACTCATTTCCGTTCACGTAAAAAAGAGTTTCGGTCGCCTTTCGCCGCTCTGCGGGGCGACGGCAGCGGCCGTCGGAGCAAGCGCGGGAATAGTGATGCTTCAGGGAGGGGACATTGAGCGCGCGATCGCTGCTGTGCAGAATATGTTCGGTACGGTAACAGGAATGATTTGCGACGGAGCAAAGCCCGGATGTTCTCTGAAAGTTTCCGCTTGTATTTATGCTGCTGTCCAAGCGGCAGCCGTTGCCATGCAAGGCAAGCAAATTGCTCCGACGGACGGCGTAATTGAGAGTGATGTCGAAGAGACGATTAAAAATATGGAGCGCATTTCAAGAGAGGGAATGGACAACATGGACGCATTGCTGCTCAACATTATGCTGAACAAGAAGGGTGAAGACGCATAATATCACCGTTCAGTGCTTGCGTATCCGGGTCATTATAAATTGTTGCGTAGGAGATTGAAGATTTTGTCAGTATCTTGGAGGCACTATGATTATTGACGAACTCATTAGTTATATTGAGCCGGAGGCCGGCGATCAGGTCGTGAAGGATATTCGGATCGGTCTCGGTTACACCTGTGTGGAGCTGAGCGGTGGCGGCTGCGGTTTGGCGTATACATTTCGCCGTGATACAGGTCATACCTGCTCCGTGTTGGGGACTGCCGGCACTTTGCTCGGCATGCCGGCGGCGGAAATGTTGACGTGGGCTAAGTCGGATTATCGGATTAGGGCCGCTCTGGGGCTTGCCACGATCAACGCCCTGATGAATCGCGAAACCGGCGACATGACGCGCGCCAATGTGGCTGACGCTCTCAAACTTCAGGATCAAGATACCTTTGGAATGGTGGGAGCCTTCCGTCCCATTCTTATGCAGATAAGATCTTCGGTCGGGAAGATCTATGTTTTCGAAGAGGAGATTGAGGAGGACAGCGGCTTTTATCCGTCGGAAGATATTCCAAGTTATTTACCAAACTGTGATGTTATCGTCCTCACCGCAACCAGTCTCATCAACCACACGATTGACTCTATTTTGGAGCACTGTCGTGGTGCCAGAGAGGTTTGTCTCACCGGTCCGTCGACACCCATGTGCCCATCCGTCTTTTCTCGGCACGGCGTTACATTGCTTGCAGGAAGTATCGTCACAAGACCCGATCTCGCCTTGGAAATTGTCAGTCAAGGCGGCGGAACGCGGAACTTGCGACCGGCGATCGAACACGTCCTGCAGCAGACCCGCTAGAAAGCGCTTAGTGTGTTTCAAGAAGCGACGTACCCTTTCCTTCCCTGTCGGATCGACAAAGGGCGCCGACTGATGTGGTATACGATTCGACAAGTAAAATAAATGTGCCCTTGTCTCTTAAAGAGTTGATGCGTCATAATCCGCATGATCGTGATATAATGCTTCGTGCAAGAACGTACAAGGCTGAAAGGCAAAGTCCGCACCGGCTTGCTTAATCCATCGCGCGGGTGTAGTTCAATGGCAGAACATTAGCTTCCCAAGCTAAATACGGGGGTTCGATTCCCCTCACCCGCTCCAGGCAAAGGTGCAGCCGGTCTTGATTATCATGACGGTGCCCTATGGCGATTCCCATCACCCGCTCTAGGCAAAGGCGCAGTTCCTTGAACGGAGAGACGCTTTTTAGATTATCGTTAAAAATGGAGGCGCGTATAAAACAGACTTCACGTTGGACAGTTTTGCTGCTTATCTTTTTGGTTACGAATGCTCTCGGGTTTATATACCAGGGCTTTCCTCCCATTTTGACATTCGCGATCTCCTCGCTCGGTTTGAGCCATGCGCAAGCCGGCGCGCTGATGAGCGTCTTTTCGCTGCCGGGTATTATCGTAGCTCTTCCGGGGGGCATCCTTGCGACAGCATACGGCGCAAAACGAGTTCTTCTTGGGGCATTGATCTTTATGACCGCGGGCGTTTTTCTTGTCGCTTTTGCGCCTTATTATCCTCTGCTTATTGCCGGACGATTCATCGCGGGCATCGGCGGGATGACTGTTGTGGTTGTGGCGCCTCAGACACTTTCTGTTTGGTTTTCTGATAAACGGCTTAGTATCGCAATCAGTGTGTACAACAGCGCCATTCCGGTCGCATTCATAACTGCCTATAATACGTTCGGAACCTTGGCGAAGGTAACGCACTGGCAGGTGCCTGTTCGCCTGACATTTATATACTGCGCCGTCGTTTGTCTGTTGTTTGCTTGGAAATATCCCTCAAAATCTGCTGTCGAAGCGGAGCGACATAAGCCCGACATTCGCGAGAACCTCATGGTTCTGAAAAAAGCGGGAAGTCCCGTGTGGCTCTTATCTTTTGTTTGGATGATGTACCATATATCGTCTGTTTCCTTCATGACGTTTGCCGGCGACCATTACATCGCGCAAGGCTTAAGTGTCGAGTTAGCGGGGTTCTTGACAAGCCTCTTCATGATGTCCTCGATTTTTCTCGGTCCTGTTCTCGGAACCGTCATCAGTCGGATCGGCAAGGAAATATACTTTGCCGCGTTCGGCTTTGCTATGATGGCGCTCTTTATCTTCCTCGTGCCGAGAAGCAATATAAATCCGCTCATATTGGTCGGACTGATCGGCCTATCTTCCGTGTTCATTCCCACGCCTGTACTTACCTTAGTGCCGCGCTATTTGCCTAGCCGTTACTCCGGACTCGGATATGGACTGTCTTCGACTTTGGCGAACGTCGGTGCTTTGATCGGACCGTATCTCGTGGGGCTTATTCACGATAAGTACCATGATCATAGTCGCGGTTTCAGTTTCATGGCGTTTTTTGCCATGCTCGGGGCGGTTATCGCTCTGCTTGTGCCGCTTGCAGTAAAAAGGAGAGAGTCACGGAAATCGCATCAGAATTAATGATCGTGCTATAATATTTCGTACGAACGCGTGTGATTCCAGCCGGCAAAAGCAGCTTCTATTCGCTTGGCTACGGTGCGAATGCAGTTCAATGGCGGAATATTAGTTTTCACACCAAACAGGGAGATTCAATTCCTTGCGCCCGCTCCAAGCGAAGGTCGCGATTTCCGTTAACGGGAGGGGCGCTTTTCGGCATTGTTTGATAATGGAGGCGCCTATAAAACAGACCTCACGTTGGACAGTTTTGCTCATTATCTTCTTGGTCACAGTCGCTTTCGGGTTTGTGTTCCAATGCATTCCACCGATTCTGACTTTTATGATCACTTCGCTCGGTTTGACGCATGCGCAGGCCGGCGCATTGATGAGTATGTTTTCGCTTCCGGGCGTCATTGTCGCCATTCCGGGTGGTATTCTGGCGCCGGCATACGGCGCGAAACGTGTTCTTCTCGGCGCATTAGTCATTATGACGTTAGGGACGCTGCTCGTCGCACTGGCTCCAGGATTTACCTTGCTTATTGTCGGACGGTTCATTGCGGGCGTCGGCGGAATGATCGTCGTCGTTGTGGCGCCTCAGACGCTTGCCGCATGGTTCTCCGATAAATGGTTCAGCGTCGCGATTGGCGTGTATATCAGCGCCCTTCCAGTTGCCGTCATCGTCGCTTTCAATACGTTCGGTACATTGGCGAAGGCGACGCGCTGGCAGGTGCCTATCTGGGTGACGTTCACCTACTGTGTAGCTGTATGTCTCTTATTTGCTTGGAAATATCCCGCTAAACCATATATTGAGCCGGAGCGACGTAAACCCAATCTCCGCGAGAATCTTACTGTCCTGAAAAAGTCGGGGAGTCCGGTATGGCTTCTGTCTCTCGTTTGGATGCTGTACAACGCATCATCGATCTCTTTTATGACATTTGCAGGAGATCACTACATCGCACAGGGTTTCAGTGTCGAATTGGCGGGTTTTTTGACAAGCCTCTTCATGATGTCGTCGATCGTGCTAGGTCCTGTTCTGGGTGCCGTGATCGGTCGAATCGGTAAGGAGATTCACTTCATCGTTTTCGGCTGTGCAATATTGGGGATTTTCATTTTTCTCATTCCGAGAAGCAACATTAATCCTCTATTATTGGTTGGCCTGATCGGACTTTCCTGCGTGCTTATTCCCACTCCTCTGTACGCTTTGCTGCCGCGCTACCTGCCCAGCAGGTACACGGGGCTCGGATACGGGTTGTCCGTAGCTTTGGAGAACCTAGGCTCTTTAATCGGTCCGTTCCTTGTCGGACTTTTGCACGATAAATACCACGATCATAGCAGGGGATTCGACCTGATGGCTTTCTTAGCATTTCTCGGGATGGTCATCGCCTTACTTCTTCCGTTCGCCGTAAAAAGGAGAGAGTCACGGAAATCGCATCAGGTTTAGTGATCGGTCGCTTACTGAGCATTCACGATCTTCTGAGGTCGTAAATGCATCGTGCCTGATGCGTGCACCCCCGCCAATTTCGCGCAATATTTCTGTTTAATAAAAGGGGCGCCTCATTTCTGAGACGCCACCCACATCAAAAAGAAGAAGGTTGTTAATCGCGTTATGCGATGCTAAGCCGATCGCGACGAGAGCTTGTAGCTTGCATACGAATCGCTAAAGCGCCGGTTCCTGTCCATGCCGAACCGTCACACCGAAGGCTTTAAGATTGCATGCGAATCGTTATTCTATCCTTATGGCTCCCTGGCAACTTACTCGTCCTTATCATAACTGTAATAGTCGACTTCACTGACCTCATTAAAGGTTGCCTTGACGTAGAGACGAAGGCGATTTCCCGCTTCGTCAAACCAGCAATAGTAGACGGCTTTTCTTTCGAATGTATCCGGCTCAGCAATCTCGGCAATCTCCAGTCCAGGCGTTCCGAGCTTAGTGAAGGCTTCGTCGATTGGCATGTCTTCAAAGTCAATATCGTTATCCAGACTTATGCTTGCAGGCGTCAAACGAGCGTAATCTTTATAATCAAAATATTCCAACATAATCTGTTTTTGGATTACGCGTAAATCTGGCGTCAACTTAACTTGGAGTGTTTTTCCGCTCATATCGGTAAAAAAGACGACCTGTGAGCCTGTTGGGAATAAAACATCTCCTTTATGCCCTGTTATCGCTCGCACCTCGTCCAGCGTCATGCCGAGCTTTACTTTGTTATACCATTCGCACGTTCTTACCCTTAGCTCTTCTACGCTCAGCTCCGAGCCCTGACGAGGCATCTCCAAGTTTTCAAAAGTATTAGTTGCATGAAGATTAGTCTGGTTGTTTACGGCAAGTTTTGCAAGGTCGATCAAAACGTCGAGAGCGACTTTTTCCGAACCGCCTACGAAACTGTATACACACTCGCCGTTAACCACTAGAACGGTCGGCCTGACGGAATGCTCCTTCGTGATCGTAAAAGCGTACGCTTTCTCTCCGAAATCAAGTTGTTTAAGGGTTGGATTCTCTTCTTGGTCCTTTATGTCAAATTCAAAGAATTTTCGAGCTGCACGCTCTTCGGGGGGCTGTTTCGTCGAGTAGTTCACGCCTATGGTGATGAAATAATCTGTTTCATGCAAGTCTGAAGCGAGAGGCATCGAATCTTTCTCGCCGAAGAAAAGGCGATTACCTGTTTTGTCTCCAAAAGCATCCGTTGCTTCGCGGCATGCGAGGACCTTGAGGCCGGTTACTTTCTCTATTTCTTCTCTTGAAATAACCTGATAAAAAACGATGGGTTCACCGGGTTTCTGTGGATCGTCACCGTTGTTTTCTTGAGGATCATCTTGATCATCTGTTTTTGAAGCATTACTTTCCTTAGGCTCCTTCCCATTGTCAGAGGGTTTGTTCTTGGACGAACAGGCAACGGTGAAGAGGAGGAGGGCTAAAACGAAAGCTAAAACGGCTAATAATGTTTTTCTCACGCGATGTCTCCGATCTAGCGCATTTGATACGCGCACAACGATTCCTTTAGCTAATGATGTGCGAAAAAGATTACCCGGAAAATCTGGCGGAAAGTCAGCCCGCGGATACTGATTACTTCACACTCTTACATATAGCAGATTTGACAGTTTTATGCAATATATATGGATTACATAATTAAGAACTTTCCTGAATAGTGTTTAAAGTCATTAGCCTTACAGCCTAAGCTGGGAAGAAGCCCATCTAAGAAGCAGTACACAACATCCCCTCTTTAATAATTCAGGGCTTTTAAGTTTCATATGACGCAGAACGCCGTCCATCTTCTTATGGAGTCCCGCGAATACATCGGCGTAGCAAGACATAAATAAAGACGACTTCGGTTTGTGCCCGTTTTGTCGTCTTTTTGTGGCAAATGACAGTGCAACAGATACAATCCACTATAAAGTTTACCTCGGCTGCAATTTTGAATATCGGACGCAGTTTAGATTTTAAGTGCAAAAATTTCTTCTGAGCGCAAACCCGAACCCATGGCTTGAATGACATGAGAAAAATTTCAGACACTCAAAAGAGACATGCCCTCAGATCGTATGCACGAAATTACTTTGGTATATCACCCTAAAAACTGATCTCCTAAAAAGCTCTGTAAGTTTCGACAATTTGACTGCCACTAGCGGTTATGGGCAAAAACTCCCTCGTCATTACTCTGTGCCCTTCGTTAAAATTCGAGCACGAGCAACTACGTTGAAGATCGAAACTACCTCACCGCAACTCCGCACCCCTCGTTAAACTTCGAACGTGAGCGATTACTATGGGGAACAAAATTGAACATAGGGAGAATACGTTTAAGAAGAAACTCGGATCTGAGCGATGTTACTGGGAAATATAATCAGACATGAGCGATTATCTGTGGAGACAACATTGAGCATGAGCAATTAAGTGTAGAAGCGTATTCAAGTATGAGCAATTACTTTTGGAAACAGATTTGGGCATGAGCGATTATGATCGATAATGCATTGAGCTCCGAGGACAGGCAATCGCATTGAATAGTCATTGAACCACGAGCATGAGCGATTACGTTCGATAATGCATTGAACCTCGAGGACAGGCAATCGCATTGAATAGTCATTGGGCCACGAGCATGAGCGAACGCGTTTAGAAAAAATTTCGAGTATGAGCGATTACGTATGGAGACAACATCGAGTATAACAATTGCGTGAGGAACTATTTCAAGCATGAGTCATTACATTAAGAAATACATCTGTGGGAAAGCGGCACTCGATTACTGGGGCGTGCCTTCGCTCCGAGGTAAAATCGAACCGCCCGATATCATCTTCCCGGAAGAATACGTCATCTTCACCGACAAGCCCCTCTATCGCCCCGATCGTGCCACCATTCACACCTGCAGTATCCCGGGCGCCGATCAATACGTGGAAGGAAAGGCCTGCACTCTCCCGCTCGTCTTTCTCCAAGTCGCCCTATCCTATAGTATTCACGAACTTATTTTTCTTGGCCTCCAATTTTGCTCCTACCGTGAAGGCGATCGCCCACGATGTACCGTCGAAGAACTGCGCACCTGTGCAGAAGAACTGAAAGGACATCGTGGTCGCAGAAAAGCTCTCCGCGCCATCCGCTATCTCGAGAACAACTCGCGTTCCCCGATGGAATCGATCCTCTATATGTTTCTTCGTTTACCCAATGCTCTCGGAGGTTGCGGCTTTAACGAGATCGTTCTCAATGAAAGAATCGACTTGGACAATGGCAACAAAACTTACTTTGCCGACCTTTATGTCCCGTCCTGTAAACTCGACATTGAGTATGACAGCGAAGAATTCCACAGCAGCAGATCGGCATTATCAAAAGATCGGGAACGTGCCGCTCACCTAGAAGCGGAAGGCTATCGCGTCGTCTCAGTTGGCTATTCCCAGCTTACCGACCTAAAAGCTTTTCGAAACCTAGCACGCCAACTCTCACGCCTGATAGGAAAGCGCATCTATATCCGTGCGAGAAAGTTTTTTGAGAACTTCGTGGCCTTACGCGACCTGCTGCTCAGGAAAGGGAACAATATCCGCTCACGTTTCCGCAAAATCCACCGGAACGAGGTTCCTTGGCATGCCGGTGTCCGCACGACATACAAAATCTACCTCGCCGCTTGGAACCGACTGATCCGCCACCCTAATCAACCTTTGGTTCTAACGCGAGCACCGTAATAGACAGGTCATTTTCGATCAGAATCCATTATCCATTACATATTTCATCGCCGACAAGTACAATTTAAGGCAGATAGCGTGCTCAGCACGCCATTCATTCTCATTTTTTGCAAAACTACTTCATCCTGACTAGCGTGCCGACCACGCTACCGGTATCTTTAATTGCCAACCTTCTCTTATACACACTTTTTCCAGTACACCGCCACCCCTACCTACCTCTTTCCACTCCCTCCCTGTACAATTTTTCAATTTGTTTCGAATAACTGCGACACACGAGAAGAGATAAGCTCAGTTCAAGAGGATTTAGTGGATCAATGGGCCTCTCTGTGCGCCTCCCTTGTACAATTTCTCAACTAAAATAAAAAATCTGCGTTACGCGGGAAGAGATAGGGTTCACAATGAAAGTCTTAGTGGGCAGATCGGTTGCTTCCCACACGACCCAAGTGCAATTCTTCAACTAATATCGAAAAACTGCGATAGGAGGGGCGAGATAGGTTCTATAGAGGAGAGGGGTTGGACTGATTGGTCATTCTGCGTGACCTCCTGTACACTTTTTCAATCTGCGTTGCAAAAAAGAAAAAACTGTCCAGCTCGCAAGCTGGACAGTCTAGGTGTTGGAGCCTTTTGCCGGAATCGAACCGGCGACCTCATCCTTACCATGGATGCGCTCTGCCTACTGAGCTAAAAAGGCAAGCTATAACTGCTTGTCAATCATACAGAGTAATGACCGATTTGTCAAAACATCGATTTTACGGTTTGTTTTGTTGTTAAAGGGTCGGAACAAACACCCGTTTTATGGCAAAATACATGCAGTTATGTAATTTTCTCTTGTTGTTTATATTATATGGTCACGTAGAATAATGTTCGCAACTTGAAAATGGAAAAAGGCAAGCCATTGGGGCTCCTATAGAATGTTAATAACCAAAAGACATTAAGGAGGCACAACCAATGGCTCAAGGAAAAGATAGCACGAACTTGACAAAATTACTATGGGAATGTTTAGGTGCAGCTGATCCGATGCTGCACATGCTGGAATGGCTCTGCGATCAATTGATGGAAGCAGAGGTAAGTTCGCAGATAGGCGCTGACAAGCACGAACAAAATAGCGAGCGAAAAACCTCTCGAAGCGGCTACCGACCGCGGAGGCTTGATACAAGGATGGGGACGCTCTACCTGATGGTACCGAAGGTAAGAAACGGCGGCTACATCCCGTTTTTCATCACCGAACGGAAACGCAGTGAGGCGGCGCTCATTCAAGTGATACAAGAGGCCTACGTCCAAGGCGTTTCGACGAGAAAGATTGAGAAGTTGGCGAGCAAGCTTGGAATCGAGAACATCTCCCACAGCCAGGTAAGTGAGATGACCAAAGGTCTGAATGAGCAAGCGGAAGCCTTCCGGAATCGGTCTTTGGAGGACGCGAGTTATCCTGTGATTTGGGTCGATGCCTTATACGAGAAAGTACGATATGGTGGGCACGTTGTGAACATGGCAGTTCTATTGGTCTGCGGTGTGCGAGAGGACGGCCGTCGCGAGGTTCTGGCGATTGAGCCGATGCTAGAGGAATCCTCAGCAACGTATGGAGAGCTGTTTACCAAGCTGAAAGACCGAGGTCTTAGAGGAGTACGTCTCGTGGTGTCAGACGCGCACAGAGGGTTGGTAACGGCCATTGAGCGCGCCTTCCCCGGTGCTAGTTGGCAACGCTGCAAAGTCCATTTTATGCGCAACATCCTCATACACGTGCCGAAGCGACATAAGAAAACCTTTGCCGGCTTACTGAAATTAATCTGGCAAGCACCGAATAAGGAAGAGGCAAGGAAGCAGGCTAAAGCACTGGCGGAACGTTATGGCGACAAATACCCTAAGGCGATTGAGGTGCTTGAGAATGGACTTGAGGACAGCCTGATCTTCTTTGATTTCCCTAGTTTGGATTCAAGGAAGATAAGCTCAAACAACATGATTGAGCGTCTAAACAAGGAAATACGGCGACGCACAAGGGTCATAGGGATTTTCCCCAACCCGGAATCCTACGTTCGTCTTGTTACGATATACCTGATGGAATATTCGGAAGATTGGTCGGTCTCTCGCTCCTATCTAAGCGAACAATCGATCGCCGAGATTCCGCAACTCGCTGCTTAGCGGCATGGAACAAGCCGAATTTTTAGTTCAGGGGGGTCCCCCCCTGAACTAAAACAACAACTACGACTTACATATAGGAGTCCAAAGTTGCGAACATTACTTGACAGTACTTATTATATTTGTATATAATGAATGCCGTCTGTTAAATGTTAGCGAGCTATGAAGTCGACAGTTCAGTGGGAGGGTAGTTAAAGCACGGATTGTCGGCTTCACAGTGTTCGTTATCAAAAAACTATATAACCATAGGAGGAAATTCATGAAAAAAGTATTACCAATCATTTTTGCGTTGATTGTCGTACTTGCGCTTCTCGTCGGTTGTGGACCGCCGGCAGTTCCGGATCCGCCCGCATCGGAGTCCGCCAAGGATCCGGGCGTCTCCGATCCCGGTACGGAGCCTGGCGGTGATGAGCCGACCGGTGGCCTGAATGCCGCGGAAATTACTGTCCAAGTTGAAGAAGGATGGTTGGAGTATTACGAGGCGGCGATTAAACGCGTGACGGACGCGAATCCTGACGTGACGATTAACCTGAAAGAAGTTGCTTCGTTTACCCATCTCGACACTCTCAGCAGCACAGATGCGGCAAACCCGGATGTAGCGGATCTTTTCGCACTCCCTGCCGACCGTCTGACGGGACTCGTCAGCAGTGATTTGCTCGGCGCCATTGATGCTAAAGCGATCGCGGATAAGCTTGGTGGATGGGACGATTTTGACGCCGGTCTCGGCGGTCTGTTCAATGTGGACGGCGAATATTTCGCGTTTCCTTACAACATTGAGACACTCGTGACATTTGCCAACGTGAAGAACGCTGAAGCGGAGGGTATCGATCTCTCTAAGCCGGTCGAACTCGCAGACGTGGCGGATCCCGCACACGCACTGTTGCCTGTTTTTGACACATGGTTCGGTGTCGCGCTGACCAACTCAGCCGATATCGCGCTCCTCAAGGAAGACGGCGATGCGTTCGTCACTGACTTGACAGCAGAGTGGGCCGATCTCGCACCCGAGAAGCAAGCTGCCATTAACGTTCTCTATGAGTATTGGAAGCTCAACCGCGACGCGAATACAACGCTGTTTGACGCGGAAGCAGGCTGGGGCTACATCGACGAGCAGTTTACGACCGGCGGCAAGGGCGTTCTGCGCATCGGCGGCCCATGGGAAGTCGGTGCCATGCTTGAGAAGACGAACAACGGTGAAGACCTCGAGATCTATCCGATCGGTCAGATCACTGTTGCCGGCAAGCCCATGAAGCACTGGCAAGGCGGCTGGGGGCTGGCGATCAATCCTCGTATCGAAGAGAACCCGGATCAAGTGGCACTCGCAGAAGCTGTGATTGCGGAGCTCGTCAATCCCGAGTATTTCGTTGAGCTGTTCAGAGCTACAGGCAAGATTCTTGAAAACGTTCCCGCGGAGACATATGAGGCTTCAGACCTTGATGAAATCGAGAAGAAGCTCGTCGTCGCCGTCATCGATTCCTTTAAGATCTCGCCCGGAAGACCTCTCTTCCAGCAATTCGGGCCTGTCTGGGATACGTGGAAGAATGCCGTTCTGTCATGGAATAGTGTTGCACCTGCAAATGTCGAAGCGGCATACGCAGAGATCAAGGCATCCTTTGATGCCATGATGGTCGATCTGAAGTAATCGACTTTCATCTACAACGGAAAGCAGGAGAGCTCACGCAGTTCTCCTGCTTTTTCTTAAGTACTGTATGTGATGTGGGCAGGAAAGTTAACTGCCGGCAATATCGGCAAGATCAAGACAGAGGATTCGTATGAGGGGTGAACGACTTCCTCGCCAAAAAGCGAAGGAAAAGCGTCATAATCGTCAACTGACAGTTTTAATATCACTTTGCGCAGCGCTGATTCTGGTTGCAACGGTGGAGACGGTGTTGTTCGCAAATCCAGAGGGCTATCGCGTTTGGCTCGAGCTTAATCCTGAGTCAACGACGGCAGAGTATTCGGCTTTTATTCTTACGCGTTATCTGCTCGACATCTTTGTGCCTGTCGCACTCGCTCTTTACACATATTTCAGTATTTCGCGTCTCGGAACACCGTTGACTTACCGTTTGATCTGGGGAGCGATCATTGCGGTAACGACCGGATATAAATTTCTTACGTATCAAACAGCGTCTGCCTTCTGGTATTTGACGCTTGTTTTATTGGTGGCACTTTTTCTTGTCGTGATCAATATTCATCGATTTGAATTGGTGCCAATGGACAGATGACACATCTTACTGCCCGGGCTTGCGAAATATTTACAGGTTTGTCCGGGGATAGAAAGTAGGAGGGCATGAGGTACGGAACGACGATCATAGATGATATCGGTAACGAACATCCACGCCGAAACCTCAGACTCGCCGAAATGGGAGTGCTGGAGGAGAGACTGGAGTCGGAGCCGAAAGAGAAGGTCGCGCAAATTAAGAGTGAGCTCAAGTCGCTGGCTCAAGGGGAGCACGAATACGAAAAGAGTCTCGCCGATATGCGCGCAGAGGAAAAAGCTTTTCTTGCGAAAGCGCCCGAGCGCAAAACAGCCTTTGAGAAAACGTTGACCGATTCTGACGCCAAGATTCGCAAATGGAGTCTCGAGGCGATGGAGAGCGCGGCGCGTGTAGAGTTCTATGAACAGCATGTTGAGCTCTCATACGATTACGAGCTGCTCGCAAGGACGCATCGGATGATGGCGGAGCAATTGCCGGAAATAGCGAGCAAACGGCGGCAGATACTTGATGAACTTAACGAAGTAACTGACGAGCTCGAACGTGCGAAGAAGGAAGACCAATCGCAGGTGATGGCAGATTTCCGGCAGTACCGCGAAGAGCGTTTAAAAAAGCGCAACGATGAGAAGGCCCATCTGAAAAAACTCTACAAGGAAGGTCAAATCTCATCTAAAGCTTTTGCAAACGAAAAGCGTGAAAAAGATCTCGCCGCCTCGGAAGATATTCGCTCAAGAAAGCAGCTTTTAACCATAGAGATGCTGACAGATCGTGTGCGTTATCTGAAGCATCGGTTGCGCCAAGATGAGAAGCAGGCACTTACCGTCTTGCATTCCGATATTGCCGACTTGAGGCGGAAAACACCGATTGAAATTTCAAAACGTTTTCCGTGGGTTTCGTATTTGACGATCCCCATCCCGGGGCTCGGGCAGTTGATACTCGGACAGTCGGTCAAATCGATCTTCTTCTTTATCGGAACACTTTACGCTTATCTGATAGCGATTCCATACGCGCTCGGTCGAGGTAATTACCGTGGACAAGGACTTTTCGGGCTTATTTCGCTCGCAAAAGATGCGTCGCGACTCGATCGATCCGTTATTTTTATGATTGAGGGCGTGATCGCGATTATTCTGTTGATGATCGCATTTTTGATCTTCTATCAATCATATCGAGATGTCCACAAAAATGAACAGCGAATGATCAAGGGGATTCGGATCAACAATTGGTTCGAGACGCGCACAACAGCCAGTCGCAGCGGATTCCCGTACTTTGCGTCGGCGCCGGCTGCGCTTGTGACGCTTTTCATCGTCCTGCTGCCGATCGCTGTCACCGTCTTGATCTCTTTTACGAACTACGATCCGTCCCACCAGTCGAAATTCAGCTGGATCGGTCTCGCCAACTACAAACAGATCTTCCTTGGACAAGGTATCGCGGGCGGTCCTTTCTGGTTGATCACGGGCTGGACGGTGATCTGGACGCTGTTGGCGACTTCGCTTGCTATTTTTATCGGGTTTGTTCTCGCGCTTCTCGTCAATCAGGACAGAATATACGGCAAGCGCTTCTTCAGAACAATCTACCTGTTGCCGTGGGCAGTTCCCGCTTTTATCACGATCATGTTCTTTTCCATCATGTTTTCGCCTGATGGACCGCTGACAAATCTTTTACACCAATTGACGGGTCAGATCATCAATATCAAAGATTCACCTTGGGGGACGCGAATCGTGTTGATCCTGCTTCAAGGCTGGCTGGGGAGCTCATACGTCTTCCTCTTGTGTACCGGGATTCTACAGAGCATCCCGGGTGACTTGTATGAGGCGGCCAAAATTGACGGGGCTACAGGCTTTCAACAGACGAGACATATCACGATTCCGATTCTGTTGTTCCAGACGGCACCTTTGATGATCGGACAGTATACGTTTAACTTCAACAATTTCTCGATTATCTATCTGTTTAACGGCGGAGGACCGTTCGAGCCGAGCAAATACGGCAACTTGGCCGGTTCTTCCGACCTGTTGATTTCGTACATCTACAAGCTGACGATTGAAAAACAGTTCCAGGGAATCGGCGCCGCCATCACGATGATCGTGTCATTAGTGTTGATCTTTTTCACATGGATCGGATTCAGCCGCTCCAAATCGTTTAGGGAGGAGAAGCTATGAGGAAGAAAAAAGAAAAAGGGCTGTACTTATCGGATCGTCCGCCGTTGACGCCGCTCAAGGCTGTTCTGTTGACCATCAGCTATATTCTTCTCTTTATCTATGTATTTGTCATTCTCTGGCCGCTCGCGCAGATTGTGTTTTCGAGTTTCAACGGCAGTCAAGATCAGTACATCCGGATCGGCGGCACATACGAGTTCTCGCTGAAGCATTTTAAGTATCTGTTTGAAGAGACGTACTTTCTGAACTGGGTCGTCAATACGATCGTTATCGCTGTGGCGACCGCGCTGTTGACGCTTCTGTTCGTGTCGTTTACCGGGTACGCTTACTCGCGGTACAGATTCAAGGGAAGAAAAGCGTCGCTGATGGCGATTATGCTGATTCAGACAATTCCGTCGTTTGTCGGTATCGTCGCCTACTACACGATGCATTCGATCATCGCCGCTGTCATACCGGGCTTCAGTCGCCAAATGTTTTTAGTTTTGATTTACGCGGGCGGCGGTATCGCCAGCAATACGTTTATTCTCAAGGGATATATCGATTCGATCTCTACGGAATTGGACGACGCGGCGCGCATTGACGGGTGCGGGAACTTGCAGGTTTACCGACTGATCATCATGCCGATCGTTCGTCCTATGCTTGCCATCATCGCGTTGTGGTCTTTTATCGGACCGTTTCTCGATTACATGTTGCCGAGCATCTTACTTAGTGACCCGAAACAATATACGCTTGCGACCGGCCTGTACACGCTGATCACCGATGTCCGCAATATGCATCAGCCGGTGTTCGCGGCGGGCGGCCTGTTGACGGCGCTGCCGATTATTATCCTATTCATCGCTTTGCAGAACCAGCTCGTCTCAGGACTTGCCAGCGGTGCTGTTAAAGGCTAGGAGGACACCATGAAAATTGAACTGAATAACATTGGAAAAAAATATGAAGGAAGGGAAAACTTCACGATTCGAAACATCGATCTCGAAATCGACGACAAGGATTTCTGTGTCATTCTCGGCCCCTCGGGCTGCGGCAAGAGCACATTGCTCCGGATGATCGCGGGTTTGACCTCTATCACGGAGGGCGATCTGTACTTTGGCGGAAAGCGCATGAACAGTGTCGAGCCTAAGGACAGAGACATCGCGATGGTCTTCCAGTCGTACGCACTCTATCCGCACATGACGGTCTATGAGAATATGGCGTTTTCGCTCAAAATGAGAAAAGAACGCAAGTCGGTCATTCATGAGCGCGTTCTCGAGGCGGCGGAACTTCTGAAAATCACAGATTATCTCTATTCGAAACCGTCGGAGATCTCAGGAGGTCAACGTCAGCGTGTGGCGCTCGGTCGCGCCATCGTGCGAAAAGCCGGCGTATTCCTGATGGACGAGCCCTTGTCGAACCTTGACGCCAAGCTACGTGAACATATGCGTGTCGAGCTCGTGCGCCTGCATCAATCGCTTGACACGACGTCGATCTACGTCACACACGACCAGACTGAGGCGATGACGATGGCGACGAAAATTGTCCTGCTCGATCAAGGCAAGGTTCAGCAAGTCGGGCCGCCGACACTTTTCTATGAAAAGCCGGCCAATTTGTTCGTCGCGGGCTTTATCGGGTCTCCGACGATGAATATTTTTCATGGTGAGATCAAGGACGGCAACTTCCACTCTCTGGAAGAGGACTTCGTCATCGAGCCTAAAGAGAGCGATCGCGAGCTGTTGAAGCCTTTTGAAGGCAAAAAAGTTGCCATGGGTATACGCTCGGAGCGCTTTATTGCAGGAGAGGCGGAGAAGAACGCGATCAACGTCAAAGTCGATGTCATTGAAATGCTCGGAAAGGAACAGCTGCTGTACTGCCAGTTCCCGAACGGCAAGGAATGCGTCATTTCCGAACCCGGATACTTTGAGTACGCGGTCGATGAAGATCACAACTTCCATTTGGACTTGGACGGTCTGCACTTCTTTGACGCGGAGACGACGGAGCGGATCAACTGATCTGCTGCCAATATAGGCTTATTACCGGATAACAGAAGAGAGCCGCGCAGATGTGTGGCTCTCTTAATGTCACGGGATCCATGATTAATGTCACCTGATTACTTTGCCCAAGAGCGGACTAGTTCTTGACCTTCGGGTGACTTGAAATACTGAAATGTCGTCGACGGGACGAGGGGCGCAATTTCATCCAATTTCCCCTCTAGGAGCAGTTGCCTGACTCGTGAAGCAGAGATTGATTTGCCGTCTTCCGCTTGAACGCGCGGCATCACGGTCAAGTTTAGCGAATCTTTAAATTCGCGTGCGAGGCAATCATTATAGAGTGCCGTCACCGGATCATCTGTCTCATCGCCTACGGTACGATGCGTTATACCGAGCGCGGGCGCTATTCTGTCGCGGAACAGGACGGCGTCGAGGCGGGCTTGTGTCTCTGTCGTTTCAGACTCCTTTTTTAGAAAGTAGGACGGAAAACTTGCGCGCGATATTATGTACGAGTCGGTCGGGTGGTAGATGATTCCCGCAAGATCGGCCGTCCCCTCCATTACTAAGGTGCGTCGAGTGTCCGCCGGCACGGATGAAGCATCTTCACTGAGTATGAAGAGATGGAGACGCCCAGACCTTGAAAGTGCGTCTTCGATGAGGGCGCGGTGTCCTTTCGTGAAGGGGTTTGCGTTCATGACGATCGACTCGACGGGATCGGAGGTAACGCCGTTTTTTTCCTGATAGCGATCAAGCTGTTCTCTGAGCCGGCGAGTGTAGTCATCGATTGTCGGTGTGCCTCGCTCCATAAAGCTGATGCCGTTATCGATTCGTGCTAGCACCCGAAAGCCGAGCTGTTCGAACGCCTGAACGGCATCGGGCGTCGTATACAGGAAGAGCCTGTTGATACCAGCGTCAAGCGCCTCCATGATCATGCCGGATAACAATTCGTGAAAGACGGTACCGCCGCGGTAATCGTGCCGAACGGCGACACATTTGATACGTGCGCCGTCGCGCGCGCCTGTCGCTACAAGCTGATCGTCCCTAAAGACGCCGTAAACGGCGGTGTACGGAGGATCCGGGCGAAGGCCGGAGGCTGAAAGAAGATTTTCCCACGCCACGCGGTTTATCTCGCTCTTTGTATAGTCTAACCGTTCAAGCATTCGCGTCTCCCGTCGTATGAAAGCTGACACCTCGCGCCGTGTGCGAAGCGTTGTCTCATTCTCATTTTCCATTGTACTCTACGGCGAGTTGGAAATCTCGATCGCCGAAGGCCACCTCTTGAACCTTAAACGTCGCGTCTTGGACTTGTGAGAATGCGATTTTCGGAGAGTCCGTTTATCGGCGCCCGGTATGCTAATATCTTCGATAGAACATATGAGGGGGAAGCGTGATGACCACCGTAGACCAAAAGAGGGATTCTGAGGATCAATACAACTACAAAGTATGTCGTACGGGGAGGAACAGCGGCATATTGATGCATATTACGAGCTTACCTTCTCCTTACGGCATCGGTACGATGGGAGCTGAGGCGCTTGAGTTTATCGATTTTCTCGTGCTCTCTGGGCAATCGTATTGGCAGATTTTGCCCTTAGGTTCGACGGGATTCGGTGATTCTCCTTATCAGAGCTTTTCCACACGGGCAGGCAACCCTTATCTCATCGATCTGGACGAGTTGGTTCGCAAAGGTCTTCTCCCTGAGGATGCGCCGAAACAATTCGATTTCGGAGATGATCCCGAACGCGTCGATTACGGACGTCTCTGGGAAAATAGGAAAGAGCTGCTTTACATCGCATGGCAGACTTTTCAAGAGAAGCCGAGGGAATCGCTAAAACAGGCTTTCGAGACGTTTCGCAAAAATGAAGGACCAGACTGGCTGCAAGACTACGCCCTCTTTATGACGATCAAGGCAGCCATGAAAGGAGTCTCGTGGCGTTCATGGCCTGAACCGCTTAAATGGCGCGACCCTGTGGCGCTCGTTGAATTTGCCGAATCACACCGTGATGAAATGTTGTTTGAACAATTCATCCAGTTTCTGTTTTTCCGCCAATGGCAACGCGTCAGAGAATACGCCTCGCGCGAGGGCATCGCCATCATCGGCGATCTTCCGATTTATGTCGCGGAAGACTCCGTTGAAGTCTGGAAAAATCCTTTTCTCTTTCAGCTTGATGAAACGTTGACACCGAAGTATGTGGCGGGCTGTCCTCCCGATGCTTTCTCCGATGACGGACAATTGTGGGGCAACCCGCTCTACGATTGGGATGAACACAAAAAACAGAACTTTGAATGGTGGATCGAACGTTTCCGTTTCCAGATGCGCCTGTATGATATCGTCAGGATCGATCACTTCAGGGGATTAGAATCGTATTGGTCCGTCCCGTATGGCGACAAAACGGCTCGCCGCGGTCAGTGGATCGACGGGCCTGGCGATTCTCTCATTAACGCTCTTGAGGACGCTCTCGGTCCCTTGCCCGTTATCGCTGAAGATTTAGGTTATATGACACAGGAAGTGTATGATTTTCGTGAGAGAACGGGCTTTCCCGGTATGAAGGTCATGCAATTCGCATTCAACCCGGACGCTTCGAGCGATTACCTTCCTCACAACCTTACGGAAAATGCTGTGCTGTATACGGGTACTCATGACAATGATACGATCGCCTCATGGATCGAAAATGCTGATCCTCGTGAGCTTATATTCGCAAAACAGTATCTTGGACTTAGCAAAGAAGAGGGTTACATACGAGGGATGCTTCGCGGCGCCGCGACGACTGTCTGCCGGACGGTGATCTTCCAAATGCAGGATTTGCTCGCTTTGGGGGATGAGAGCAGAATGAATCATCCGGGTAAAGCGGAAGGTAACTGGCAGTGGCGTATGTTGCCGGGCAAATTGACCCTTGAATTGGCGTCAGGTCTCAGAGAACTCACGCGGATGAGCGGCCGTTTGCCCTCTAATTTAAACTGCTTACCTTAAGAAGTTCTTATCACATTTATAAGCATGTTTTATAACCGAAAAGTGAGTCGCTTGGCGAACTTGACTTTGCGATGTGCTTGCGCACTTTTATCGCGTGGACGAGCGCGAGATGTGCTCTCTACAAGTCATCATGACGACTAAGCAGGTGTCCGCTACATGTGGACATTAATATATATGCGCGGCAATGAAACCTCTAAAATGCTTGCTTTGCAAGGGTTACAGAGATTTGACTGTATATATTATGTTTTCGTTCAGAAGATGTAAAAAACGTGATAAGCCTGTTTTCAGGGGGGTTTGATAGCCTCGAATCCCCAAATGCCTGTCACGCAAGTTATACACAGAGTTATTAACATTATCAACATAAATGTGCATAGAATAATAAAAATGTGAACAAGAAATAGAGAATGTTAAGCTGAAAACATCGTGAAAAACGTGATATTCACAAGACGGTCTTCTCGCTACATGCCGTTGTGAAGATTATTCGCTCAGCTCATGAAAGGTGATGGCGGTAAGGTTTACTCATTCCTCATTCAATTTTTTCCGAATGATATTTAAGAATAAACACTTTATCACCGAGCTGATACGGAGAGGCCCTTTGTTTAATAAAAATTTACTATTTGTAAATCATTTTCGTTGTAACGGCCGATGGCCTGCGGTAAAATATAGCAAGGAGGAACTGAAATGAGAATAGCTGTCGCCAGTGATCACGGCGGATATGAACTTAAGGAAAAAATTAAGCAGCATTTGATTGGGTGCGGACATGACGTGATCGATGTCGGCACGGACTCTACGTCCTCCGTCAGTTATGTCGACTATGGGCATCGGGCGTGTGAGAAGGTCAATGACGGTTCATGCGAGCGCGCGATTCTCGTGTGCGGGACAGGCATCGGTATGTCGGTCGTCGCAAACAAGCATAAGGGAATCCGTGCGGCGCTTTGCACCAACGCTTTTATGGCAGAGATGGCGCGCCGCCACAATAACGCAAATGTTCTTGTGCTCGGAGCACGCGTTCTCGCTATTCCCTATGCGACCATCTTGGTCGATGTTTTTATGTCGGAACCGTTTGATGGAGGTCGCCATCAAGAGCGTTTGGATCAAATTGCGAGAATGGAGGATGAGGCCTGTGAATAAGATATTCCAAGAGAAGAACGGTGTTTATGTATTGGATCACCCGTTGATTCAACATAAGCTCGCATTATTGCGTGATAAGAACACCATTACGAAAGATTTTAGAGAATTGTTAAGTGAAGTGGCGATGCTCATGGCATATGAAGTGACGCGCGATCTGCCCTTGCGCCCGGTTGATGTGGAGACGCCGATGGGCACCGCGCATTGCCATATGCTTGAGGGCAAGAAGCTTGCTCTTATTCCGATTCTGCGCGCCGGATTGGGGATGGTGGACGGTATGACGAATCTCATTCCGATGGCCAAGATCGGACACATCGGACTTTACCGCGATCCTGTCACGCTTGAACCGATCGAGTATTACTGTAAGTTGCCCGATGACGTTGAGAACCGCGTTGTCATTCTGCTCGATCCCATGCTCGCGACAGGCGGCTCGGCGGCAGCGGCTGTCGATTTTCTAAAAATGAGAAATATTGAAGACATTAAGTTCGTCTGTCTCGTCGCCGCGCCTGAAGGAGTTAATCACTTGCACGCCTCGCATCCTGAGATTCCGATTTATTGCGCAGCGGTCGATGACGGACTCGACGATCATGCCTATATCGTACCCGGACTCGGTGATGCGGGAGATCGTCTGTTCGGTACGAAGTAAAATGTAATTTATGATCACCGGCTCCTGCCGGACGATACGTCACGGCAGGAGTCATTTTGGCTATGCCGAGCGAAAATAGTAGACATGATCGGCAAAGCTTATTTTGCATTTCTCGGGCAAAAGATATTCGCGATACTTTGACAGTCTCACGCCGTCAAGCATTGTCCCATTTTTCGATCCCAGATCTTCAACAAAATAACTGCCCGCCCGCCTTCGTATGACGGCGTGGCGGCGGCTGACGGAAAAAGAATCAATCCGGAAATCCGATTTGCCCATATCTCTGCCTATCACGAATTCCTCCGTGAGAATATAGGCGTGATGTCCGAGTTCCTCGTCGGGCGTTCCGGGCAAACCTTCAGAGAGCTGAGCGATCTTGAAACGGTCGGATGAAAGGTCAAGTTCTTCTGTAACTTCATGAATCGTATCATGGTTTTGGTAACCGAAAAGAGACTCCCAGAGTCTTTTCAAGCTCGACACGATACGCCCTCCCGGTGAATCATTTTCGGTCGGCAAAGCGTATTTGCCATTCAGCATATTTTCATGATGATCGGACGGAGGAGAAACTGAGCGATTCGGTCGTTGTGAACACGCATTCCCATTTTCCTTATTACCGACAGGAGTATCGAGCTCACCGCATAATTTCTTCGTCTCGAGCAGGAGATCGAAAAACGCCTCTTTTCGGAACAATGCCGTAAATTGCGTAATCACCGAATCGTCCCAGTGAAAGACTTCGCCCATCCACTCGATGAGTCCCGTTTCCCGCTGTGTATCCCGACGCCCCGTTCCAGCGATGGGCAACGTGACGATCTGTACTTCAACGACGTCGCTCTCATCTACGGAACATTCAATCTGCAGTAACTCAGGATGAAGTAATTCCGGGATGATAGGGAGCAAGTAGTCTCTTGCGATTTCGACGGCCTCCATCGTCTTGCTCAAGATTCTGTAGCCCGTATCGGGATCTCTCGACATCGATTGCACCGCCTTCGACAACGGCATCCGCGTGCGTTGTGAGAGACTGAATATCCAGGTAGTGCGATTAACTCTGAACCATGAAACGGGCGATACGACGTCCGGGCGATACCGCAGGAGCGCCGTATCGGCAATGTTGTCGACGGACGGATACGGCGCCCGATCGGGAACGGTCAACATCCATACAGCATGCGTATCCGTTTTGCTCAGATGTATGGATGTTGCTCCATGTTCCCGTACGTCGGTGTCTTTCAACTCATAGTTGATCATAGACAGAGGAACTGAACACTTTGTCGATGAGATTTCTGGCGAAAGCGATGATATTCTCCCTGAACAAGAGGGCGATCGTGATGAGGACGGCGATGATGATGATGACCTCAAGTGTTCCGAAACCGCTCCAAGCGACGCGTTCCGGTACGTTGTTCTTTTTAAGATGTTTCATGATGATGTTCCTTTCATACGAGTACTGTTGTTTGTGCGTAAGATGATTATTGCCCCGACTTGTGGTGTATACGCTTTCTTTTCTTCGCAGACTTCCGTCGAGGCAGTCCTTTTTGACAGATCGACATGCATTAAGACAAAAAGCCCATCTGCGTGACGGCGGGGAGGATAACGGTCGCCATGACGACGATCAGGTCGATCGCCATGGGAAAAACGAACATCAGTGATCGCTGTTCGGCGCGTCCGCGCATCGCATCGCGATAAAGCTGTCTTCCGCGATCTGCCTGCATACGGATCAACTCTAGGATCTCTCTTCCGCCTTCACGTTCGTACCGCGCCATCAGCGAATAGCCTAACGTAATGTCCGTCATCGCCCAACCGTGATACTCATGTATACCGAGCGCGATGACACTCCACGCATAAGTGATGCCCGTGGTGAAAACGCTCAGAAACAATTGAACAAACATAAGATGGCGTTTTTTCGTTAAATCCATACCCACACCTTTCTGAAATGAGCTAGAGAGAACAGCGACCCCCATTCCTTAAAACAGGAGTCGCTCGATCTACGTGGTATTCACATCATGCTATTTGAGCTGGTCGAAAATGTTTCCGTCGAAGGCGCGCATGCCGACGATCGGCTTATCGATAATCCCCGGCTCCGATTTCAAAAGCATCGGAAGCTGGTTCACAATACAATTCGCTACGGGTGCCGTTCCCTTGATGCCGCCGTTAATCGTTACGTTGATTTCCGGAATCGCCTTAATGTAGTATGAATCTTCGGCTACCCAATCTTCTTGGATCGATGCCCAGATCTCGTTGTAGATTTTCTCTTCTCCATCGCAGATACCCGTCGCCGAGTGCTTCAGCGAGATGACGTTGTCGTCATCATCGTAAAACGCCTCCAGCTTGTCGACGACTTTCTCCAAATTCCAACCCATGAGGTCGGCAAAAATTTGGAACGTGCCGCCGAAGCCCGTATGGCCGAACACTTGACCGTCCGCTAAAGCCTTCTCGTACTCATCTTTTGTCATATCGAGTGCGAACTTTGTGAGAACCTTGCTCCCGATATAAGCAGAAAAGTCGGAATGGCGGCGGTACTCAATGCGCTCGACCTCGCGGCAACCGCCCGACAAAGCAACAGGAATGTAAACGTCCATATATGTCGGCCACAAACCGCTGCCCAAGACAGAAACGTTATGTTCTTTTGCAAGAGCGTCAATAATTTCTGCGCCTTCCTTGTTGTAGTAGAAGGGGCTTACCATCTCCTCTGCCGAAGTCAAGATTTGCATACCTTCTGAAATTGGTTTGCGCAACTGCTCAACACAATCTGCGACCGTCGTCGTCGTCAAATGGAAAACGACATCGGCTTCCGTCTCGGAGAATAACTTGTCAGCATCATCAGTAATGTAGACATTCAGCTTTTTCCCAAGTCCCGAAAGCTCACCGATATCCTCACCGACATGCCGCAGATCGATCGCTCCGACGATCTCAATACCCGGTTTCGTGTCCAAACACTTGACGATCTGTTGCCCGACCGCACCCATTCCGTAGATAATTACTTTTAGAGTTTTCATTGTTGCTCCCCTTTCATGTTTTTTGTTGTTAATAAAAGCGTAAGTCATACAGTGACTGTAGGTTCAAGTGGTTTTACATCGATTTTTGTTGAAATAGCACAAAATATCGACCTATTTTGCAAAAATGCACTCAATCGCCAAGTGTAATGTTCGAAAATTCGATATTAATTGAAAAACTGCACTCCAACGTTAGGAGTTAAATTCAAATAATAGGATGATCAAATCGCGTTAAAAAATGTAAAAAACAGAGATACTATTATTAGGGAACAGCATCTCTGTAAATATCTTTTTATGCAAAACTTTGTTTTGAGCTAATATCTTATTGGATCGTATATCCGCCATCAATTGGAATAATGGCACCATTCATAAACTTAGCCTCATCGGATGCTAGGAAGACTGCCAAATCAGCTACTTCCTCCGGAGTTCCAAAACGTCTGGCAGGAACATTGTCCTTTGGAATAGAATCGACAACGTCAGCTATCAAAGGAGTAACTATAGTGCCCGGGCAAATAGCATTGATTTTTATGCCATGCTTAGCATATTCAGATGACATGTGCTTGGTTAAACCTATTACCGCATGCTTGGACGAGGTGTAGACAGCCCCGCCCTTGCCGGCTACTAGGCCTGCAATAGAAGAAATGTTAATAACAGAACCCTCTCCCCTTTCAATCATCTGTGGCAAAATCATTTTTGACAGACGGAAAATCGCTTTGATATTGATATTGTAAAGATTGTCCCAATATTCCTCTTCAACATCTAATAGGGGGAGATACTTGTCATAAATTCCCGCATTATTTACTAAAACGTCTATACGGCCATACTTTTCCATAGCTTCATCAAAGAGTTTTTGACAACCTTCAAGAGTAGAAATGTCTGTAGCAACTCCAAAGGCTTCACCGCCGGCTACCAGAATTTCATCAACAGTATTTTTCAATCTCTCCTTATTACGACCTACTACAACTACCTTGGCTCCTTCTTTAGCAAATCTTTTTGCTTCTTCCACTCCCATACCTGAAGTAGAGCCGGTAATAATACTAACCTTGTCTTTTAATTTCATAATTAATCTCCTTTCCATATATTTTGTTCCTATTTAGCATCTTAGGTCATACAGTGACTGTAGGTTCAAGTGGTTTTACATCGATTTTTGTTGAAATAGCACAAAAAAGTGATGTATCTTGAAAAACTGTACCCTGTCGCTAGGTGTAAATCCGGAATTTCGTTATTAATTACACATCGGATCCGGGCGAGAAATCCAAAATACTGATATTAATTGCAAAACTGCACTCCTATTTCGAGCGCACAGTCCAGAAATTCGTTATTAACTGCAAAACTGTACTCTGGCGTACGCCGGCGTTAAGCGGAAAATCAAAATTTCGATATTAACTGCAAAATTGTAAACGGAGATTCCGGCACCGGCACTTCGGACAGAATGCCGGACGCAAAGGCAGTGTCTCAAAAATGAGCCGCCCTCTTTATTAAACAGAAGCTTAGCCTGCTAAGCTGGCCAAAAATCGAACTTTAGGTAATGAATCGCCACAAACAATTTATAAAAAGGTCGATAATAGCGTATAAACGCGCAAAAATGCATAAAAACCGATCAAGGAACTTTGTAATGCTGACCAGTACGCGCTCGGCCGCACATTTGCTCTTGCAGAAGATCAGAAGATCGTCGGCATAGCGAACAAAGCGGTGGCCGCGGCGTTCTAGCTCTTGGTCACACTCGTTTAGCATCACATTCCCCAATAAGGGACTCAAAGGGCCGCCTTGGGGGACACCCGCATCGCTCTCCTCAAACATCCCTCTGTCCATTATGCCGGCGCGAAGGTATTTGTGGATGAGCGAAATTACGCGTCCATCCTTCACCGTCTCCGACAGCAACTGGACTAATTTGCTCTGATTCACCGTGTCGAAGAATTTCTCCAAGTCCAGATCAACCACCCAACGGTAGCCATCCGTTATGTACTGCACACATTGTTTCAACGCATCGTGCGCTCCTCGTCTCGGTCGAAAACCATAGCTCCTGTCTGAAAATTGCCTCTCGTAGATCGGGCTCATCACCTGACAGATCGCTTGTTGGATCGTGCGATCGATCACGGTCGGGATGCCCAATGGCCTTGTCTTACCGTTGTCCTTAGGGATTTCTACCCGCCGGACTGGCTGCGGACGGTACTTGCCGTCCCGAAGACGTTGTAGGAGTTCCTCTCCGTGGTCGGTGAACCAAGAGTCGAGTTCATAGACGGTCATCCCGTCGACGCCCGCGGCTCCTTTGTTGGCCTTCACTCGCTTAACCGCGTTTGCCATGTTCTCCAACTCCAGAATTTGCTCCAGCAATCCGTCCTCATGCTCTGCGTTGTTAGTGGTATCCGTTTCGTCCATCCTTGGTGACACGCACACTCCTGCAGTACTTTCCCGTTCCGCGGTAGCCTCCTGCAGTAAGTCCCACATCGTGAGTTGGCTGTGTTTTAACTCGTCACGGTCGGTAGTCTTCATTGACCTCCACCTCATTTGGTTCTGCCCTTCACTGGCTCTCGCCTGCTACTATGGCTTCGGCTGACTTCTCATCGTTCGTTGTTACTACTTCCTCGCCAATGAGACCTCCCGGGGTAAGACGCTTCATCTTTCCTTCCATTTACCTGCCGCATTTACACTCTCGGTTCCGGGTAACTTTTGGGTTTAGCTTGTTAGGCAGCCTTGCCCAACCTCGATATGCCTGATGCGGTTCGTATTCCTCAGGCCGGAATTGTGCCGCAGACTTCCTTCAGATTCCGCCTCGCGACGGACACCCTTGTCCTTGGCTTGCACTTGGTCGTTACCTACCCGTGCAGGGGACTTGCACCCCCCATATGATGCGCCATGCCCGGCACACAAAGTAAGAAGGAGGGCTTGTTAACCCTCCTCCCTTCGTTGAACCTAATTATTTCTCGAACCAGAACACAGATGTATTACTGGTTGTATGAAAATTTCGAATTTGATAAAGAATTTCAATTGTTATCAGTCAAGCACCGTCTTTCCATCTTTAACGCGAACAAGGAAGCTACTACGCACTGCTTGTCCTTTTTCATCAAATTTCAGATGACCAGTAATCCCGGCATATTCGACACCTTGCAGTGCTTTTTGCAGACTCTCACCGTTGATATCTCCGCTAATACCTTTCATCGCTTCTGCAAGCACACAAACCGCATCAAATCCTTTGGTTCCTTCAGGCATCTTGCGCCACAAGAGATCTTTCTCTTGCCACTTATCTACGAAATACTTGTGTAATTCCTGTGATGCGGCAGCTTCCGGTATAGCAGGGTTAAAGAATGCAATGGACCTCAATCCTTCAGCAATATCAGCCCCAACTAGTTCAATGATGCCATCCGTAAAATCCGAGCCACCCGAAGTAAGGACTGGCAAGTCCACGCCGAGATCTTTCATCTGACGCAAAATTAAAATAATAAGACTAGAATCCGCTGTGAGAATGATTGAGTCTGCACCTGAATTTTTGATTGTAGTAAGTTGAGAATAGAAATCAATTGCATTGCCCTCGAAATACTCTGAGCAAACAATCTCTCCGCCCTGTCTTTCAACGACCTCTGTAAATTCCTCTTCAGCACCGCGCCCCCAATCGGTATTGACACCTAATAATGCAACTTTGTTAAAACCGATTTCTGGCAATATCTCCTCAACTGCTTGGGCTTCCTGCCTTGTTGTTGCCGCAATTCTAAAAACAAAAGGATTGCCCGCTTCAGTAATTTTAGCGGCACTAGCAGTTTCGACTACAAGGGGAACTTTGTTAGACTCAACTGCAGGCATTACCGCTAATGTCGCAGAGCTACCGCAACAACCGACTATAGCCACAACTTCATCCTGTAACATTAGCTTGTTGGCAGCATTAAGAGACTCGGCCGGGTCATTTTTGCCGTCAGCGATGATTAACTCTATTTCTCTTCCGTTAATACCACCTTTTTCATTGATCATGTTGGCGGCAATTTCGGCACCTTTGGACACTGCCTGACCCGTTTCGGCAGACGCACCAGTCTGAGGGCCAATGACACCTATTTTTATCTTTCCTTTTGCCTTTGATGGAGCACATCCGATTAATGCAATAGCAATCAGTAGGATGAACAGCCACAGCATCCCTTTAATAACCTTTCTACTCATTTGTTGCTTCTCCTTTTCTAGCGATATCAAGTTCTCTATTCTCATAACAACTAACCGCCAAGATATAATTCTTTAATCCTGGGATTCGTTGCCAATTCCTCTGCCGATCCTGACAAAGAAACCTTTCCGTTTTCCAGACAATATGCTCTATCTGAAAGTTTTAATGCCAGTTTTGCATTCTGCTCCACTAAAAGAATCGTCATCTTTTCTTTCTTAAGCTCGAGAATAATGCGAACAATGTCTTGGATAATAATTGGAGCCAAACCCAATGAAGGCTCATCCAACATCAGAAGTTGCGGTCTTGCCATCAATGCACGAGCAATCGCAAGCATTTGTTGCTCTCCACCGCTAAACGTGCCTGCAGCTTGCTTTTCACGTTTCTGCAGAATTGGAAACATAGCATAAACTCGTTCTAAGGACTGCTTGATAACTTGTTTGTTGTTTTCTGTAAAGGCTCCCATTAACAGGTTTTCATAGACAGTTAACTGTGGAAACACATGTCTTCCTTCGGGACACATAACAATACCCTTTTTAACGATCTCATAGGCACGCAATCCATCAATGCGTTCTCCACGGAATGTAATTAAACCCTTGGCAGGCGGGCGCAAACCGGATATCGTTCTCAGCGTTGTTGACTTGCCTGCACCGTTAGCACCTATCAGAGACACGAGCTCTCCCTCGTTTACATTGATCGATACTTCATGCAATGCCTGTACTGTGCCATAAAAAGTGTTGATATCTTCTACCCTTAGCATCTAAATATCCCTCATTCACTAAAATCCATGATATCGCCACCAAGATAGGCTTCAATGACGTCTGGATTTGTCTGTATTTCACTAGGCAGACCTTCAGCAATTTTAGTGCCATTTGCGAGCACCAATATTCTGTCTGAGATGCTCATTACAAGATTCATATCGTGTTCTACAAGGAGAATTGTGATACCCTCATCACGCAATAGCGCTATTAACCCCATTAACTCAATGGTCTCCGTCTCGTTTAGACCGGCAGCCGGCTCGTCCAGCAGGAGCATATCAGGCTTAGCTGCTAAGGCAATACCAATTTCAAGCAATCGTTGTTCTCCGTAAGGTAGGCTATCTGAAAGATGATTCGCCTTATTTTCTAGCTTGAGAAGAGCTAAAATCTCATAGGCTCTCTTCTCAGCAACTTGCTCCTCAGCTCGGACTGAGGGTGCATTGATCAGCACATTGAACAAATTGGACTCTAATGTCCGGTGTTGAGCTATCTTCAAGCTTTCCAAAACTGAGACGTTCGAGAACAGACTAGTAATCTGAAAAGTGCGAACTAATCCTTGTTTCGCGATGGTAGCTGCAGGTAATCCAGCGATCTCTTTCCCTTTGAAAATAATACTTCCTTCGCTTGGCTTATATGTCCCGGCAATAACATTAAACAATGTTGTTTTGCCAGCCCCGTTAGGACCAATAATCGATACAATCTCATTTTGTCCAACGTTGAATCCAACGTTATTTACAGCAACCAAGCCGCCAAAACGTTGCACCACACCTTCAACCTTAAGAATACTCATGCAAGGCTCCTCTCTTTTTCTTGATAATCCTTGCGAAGGACGGTACAATTCCTCTTTTCATAAACAAGATAGAGAACATCAGAATCAAGCCATATATCAGCATCCGATAGTTGTCGATTGCTCTTAGCCATTCGGGTAACAATGTAAAGATGATCGCCCCCACAATGGGACCGAGCACCGTACCTTTTCCACCTACGATTACCATTACAACTATGGTTACCGTGTTAGAGAGCAGGAATAAATCCGGACTAATGAACGTCACATAATGTGCATAGAAGGATCCTGCGATGCCGGCGATACAAGTACTGATCATGAAAGCTAAAACCAAAAACCGCTCACTATGTATTGCAACTGCATTAGCAAGCGGTTCGTTCTCGTTCATTGCAATAAAGGCTCTACCAAACCTTGAGTTTTTGATACGCCAAATGATATACGACACCAACAAGACGAGTAACAGGATAAAGTAATAGTAGTGTTTGTAGGTAAAATTAACACCGAAAAGTTTCACAGGACTTATGCCTTGGAGACCAAGGGGACCGTTAGTTAAGCTCATCCAGTTGTTCGTCACCAACCTCATCACCTCGCCAAGCCCTAATGTAACGAGGACAAATGCCGATCCGCGAACACGAAATGTTAGCTTGCCAATCAGATACCCTAAGAACGTCGTTGCCAATCCCGCTGCTGGCATTCCTAGCCAAATAGGAATTCCCAACCTCACACTTAACAGGCCGGAAATATATGCACCAATACCGTAGAAAGCAGCGTGTCCCATTGAAAGCTGGCCAACCAAACCGATCATAATGTTTAACGAGGAGGCAAGCAGTGTCCAAATCCCCGCCATGATAAGCACATTGAGAACGTAGTTATTGGTAACAACAACAGGAACTGCCAAGAGGATTAATACAGGAATCGTTTGCAGGAGTTTCGTCGTAGTTTTATTCATTTTCATGCATGAACCCCCTTCTTTCTTTTTCGAGACATCAATCCCTCGGGCTTAAAAAGAATGACGAGAATAATAATTAAATAGCCAAATGCATCCTTGTAACCTGAAGCAATGTATCCCGCCCCCAAACTCTCTACAACGCCTAAGAGTAATCCTCCGAGGATGGCACCACGAACATTTCCTAATCCGCCAGCAGTAACCACAGCAAATGCCTTGCTTGTCGCTAATGCACCCATCGTTGGCGATATTACAAAGAGCGGAGCTAAGAGAAACCCTCCGGCGGCTGCCAAAGCCGCGCCAAAACCGAACGTTATGGAGTACACTCTTTCAATATTTACACCAACAACTTCTGCTGCTTCCATATCTTGGAAAGTAGCACGCATAGAACGCCCGGTCTTTGTTCTTCCGATGAATAAGCTAGTAAAAATGATGATAGTTAGTGAGATTAAAAAAACCAAAATCCTATCGGTGCTGAAAACTACATCACCAATTGAGAAAGTTTTCAAGTCAACTAGGGTTGGAACCGTTTGAGTTGCCCCGCCCCAAATGAGTAATGCAGCATTCTGCAAAACTATTGAAAACCCTATCGTCATAAGCATTGAGCTGGTCGATGACTCTTTTCGAAGAGGGCGAAGAAACAACTGCTCAAAACCAATACCTAAAAAGAGAATTAGCACGAACGTAAAAAGCATCGACAAAACTGGATTAAGTCCAAGTATTGCCCAGAGAGTGTAAAGAAAATAAGCACCTAGCATATAGAATTCGCCATGAGCAAAGTTAACAATTCGCATGATGCCAAATATTAAGGTCATTCCCATGCCGATCAGAGAATAGGTACCTCCAATCACAATGCCATTAACCAAATACTGAAAGAAAACAGTCATATAGCTACCTTCCTTCCTAATAGTTTATAAAGTTAAGGTACGATCTAATTGACGAATATTTTGTCTCCGAATAAACTTGCCATAACCAGCAGAGCCAATTAATTTTCCTCTGTCGTAAACTACTGTTCCACGCACAACCGTTTTCATGACCTTTCCCTTAAACTTCATCCCGTCAAACGGTGAATACTGCGCCATGCTGTGCATAGACTTGCTATCGTATATCCACTCTGCATCACAGTCTATGATCGTAAAATCGGCATCGGCTCCTATGGCCATACTTCCCTTTTTGGGATACAAGCCGTAATGCTTTGCAGGATTTTCGCTTAGAACTTCCACCAAACGTTTTAAGCCGATCCTGCCCTTATTCAGACCTTCACTCACCATGATTGGCACAATTGTTTCGACACCAGGAATTCCCGGAAAGCTATTCCAAATCGTCATGCCTTCCGCCGTTTTTTCTGATGCAATCTCATACGGAGCGTGATCAGTAGCAACAAAATCGACAGCACCATTTCGAAGTTTTTCCCAAAGTATCTCGTTATCGTTAACCGTTCTGAGAGGGGGAGCAATTTTGGCAAAAGACCCCCACTTCCCCATAGATTCTTCAGCATTAAGAACGAGATAGTGCGGGCAAGTTTCTGCTGTTACATCTATACCGCGCATCTTACCGGCTTCTATCAGCTTGGCACCGACACCTGTACTCATATGCACAACGTGCATCCTTGCCCCTGAATACTCAGCAAAACTAATGCACAATTCGATCGCAGATTTTTCCGCCAATTCCATCCTTGCTTCTGCCCAAGCAACCGAATCCATCCTCCCTTCTTCACGTAACTTGTTTACAAAATAATCACAAATTGTGTAGTTCTCTGTGTGCACACCCAAAGGCAGCCCAGTCTCTGCAACAACTTTAAAAATTTCCAAGAGTTCCGCATCATTGCTACGGGGATACGATGGTACCGATGGAGTCATATAAGCTTTAAAACCGACAACACCTTCATCTGCCTGTTTTTGAACATTATCGAGCTTCCCCTGGCGAACATCTTCCCCGGTAACTCCACCCCAGAGTGCATAATCCACCATGGCTTGCCCATCAATAGCTGCTATTTTATTCATCATGCTATCAACATCACGCACTGAGGGAATACTACAGCAAGGCATGTCAATAACCGTAGTAACTCCGCCCGCTGCCGCAGCGCTTGTTCCCGATAGAAATGTTTCGCGGTGGCAAAACCCAGGATCCATAAAATGCACATGTGAATCAATACATCCAGGTAACGTTAAAAAGCCTTCCGCATCAATTTCGTTTCCTCGCTGAATACATCCACTATCCTCAATGAAACCAACAATCTTCTCATTGTTGACCAAAATATCGCACAAAATTGTCTCTTCCCCGAAAGGAATGCGCGCATTCTTCACTACCAAATCGACCTGCATAATATTTCCTCCTAAAACTTATTTCTTTACGCGTAAATACCGGGATTCGTTGTAGAATTCATAATTAATTCACATCCATGTATGCTTATTATTTTGTGTGGGATTAGTGAAGGGTAAGCGAGAGAGTCAAAAACATCCAATTTGATTCTTCTCAATCTATTAAAATCTACCTCAAGATCTCCCTTTAACAGATACAGAAATTCCTCACCCGGGTGAGAACTGTATTCTTGGGGACAGTATCCCGCAGGAACAGTCATTATATGAACGTTCGTGTTCACAAGATTTGGATCTGTAAGATACTCAAGTAAAACACCATCGCTTCTCAATATACGATCACGCCCCTCTTTTTTTACAGCTGAGATGTTCAATATCCGTTCTTGAATGAAAAAGGCGTACAAAGGAACATTAAGCGCATTGCCAATGGCCTCAAGAACTCGCAAGTTCATATTGACACTATCGTTTTCAATCTGCGAAAGATATGAAACAGATATGTCTGCCTTCTCCGCCAGTTCCTTTAGGGTCATATTTTTATCTGTTCGAATGTTACGAATCATCTTTCCAACATTAAGCATTCTTCAGTTACCTTGCGATTGATTTCGGTGACATCAAACTTATTTGATGTTATCGTAACGAGATTCTACATTTTTAGCAATTATTTGTCAAGCGAAATCTTAAAAATGATGCAAAACCGACAAAAACCAACAAAATCCGACAAAAAAAGCAAAAATCAAAGTTTTCCCCAAAAACGTTAATTGGGAGATTCTGAAGACCCTTGAAAAATGATATCTGGACTATACGACAAACAAAAAACGCACAAAACTAAAGCATGCGAAGTTCGTTGACCTTTTACTATAGATTACGAGAACCAGCCAAGGGCGCGAGAAACAGCTTTTCTCCAAGCTTTTAGTTTTTCTTGGCGCACTTCTTCGGTCATCGCCGGTTCAAAAACGCGGTCGATCTTCCAGTGAGCCTTTAATGTCTCCACACTGTCCCAGAAGCCGACGGCCAAGCCGGCAAGGTATGCGGCCCCGAGCGCCGTTGTTTCGACGCATGCGGGGCGGTGTACGGCGACATCGACGATATCGGCCTGAAATTGCATTAGAAAGTTATTTTTCGCCGCCCCTCCGTCGACCTTTAATGACTTCAGTTCAAGTCCCGAGTCTTCCTGCATCACCGCCAGAACATCTGCAGTTTGGTAAGCAATCGATTCAAGTACCGCGCGCACCAGGTGTTTGTCATTGACACCGCGCGTCAGCCCGACAATACATCCTCTGGCGTCTTGATCCCAGTAAGGCGCGCCGAGTCCCGTAAAGGCGGGAACGATATAACACCCGTTCGTGTCTTCAACCTGTAGCGCGGCGGTCTCCGATTCTTCAGCCGTATCGATGATTTTAAGTTCATCACGGAGCCATTGGACGGCGGCGCCTGCGACGAAGATCGATCCCTCCAAGGCGTAGTACACGCGGCCGTCGATGCCCCAGGCAATCGTTGTTACGAGACCGTTTTGACTGAAGACAGGCGACTCACCCGTATTCATCAGCAGAAAACAACCCGTTCCGTACGTGTTTTTCGCTTCTCCAGCCGAAAAACAAGCCTCGCCGAACAGTGCCGCCTGCTGATCTCCGGCAGCACCCGAGATTGGAATGGGCACTCCGAAAAACGATTCATCCGCCATACCGAAAACGTGACTTGAAGGAAGAACCGTTGGCAGAATCTCAGGTGGAATGTCGAGCAGTTGTAAAATTTCTTCATCCCAGGAAAGCGTTCTGATGTTAAAGAGCATCGTGCGCGAGGCATTGGAATAATCTGTCACATGTACTTTTCCGCACGTGAGTTTCCAAATGAGCCACGTCTCCACCGTACCGAAAAGAAATTCGCCGCGGCGAGCTTTTTCACGCGCTCCCGGCACATGATCGAGGAGCCATTTAATTTTCGTTCCGCTGAAATACGCGTCAATGACGAGCCCCGTTTTCTCTCTGATTAGCGAAGTCAACCCCTCTTCTTTCAAACGGTCGCAAATTTCCGACGTCCTTCGACATTGCCAGACGATCGCGTGGTGGATCGGTTCTCCCGTCTCACGATCCCACAAGATGGTCGTCTCGCGCTGGTTCGTGATGCCGATCGCCGCGATGTCTTCAGCCTTTGCGCTCGCCTTCTGCATCGCCTCGACGGCGACGCCCATTTGCGTCGACCAGATCTCGTTCGCATCGTGCTCGACCCAACCGGGTTTCGGGAATATCTGTCGAAACTCTTTCTGAGCGACAGAACGCACGACACCGTGCTCGTCGAAGAGAATGCATCGATTACTCGTCGTTCCTGCGTCAAACGCCATCACATAGCGCGGCATGACCTCACCTCCTCAAAGAAAAGACGTCTATACATCATCTCGCCCGAACCTCTTGATTCAAAACACTCTCATCGTCTCGTCCGATATCTCGTCCTATTTCTTGCCTTAAATCATTACTCGTCGATATCGCGCGTCGCGATGAAGTTCGCCTCGCTGCCGAACAACGAAGCAATAACGATATCGCCGCGGCGTACGGGCGGGATGAGCTCGACATCATCAAGCAGGAGCATCGCCTTTGCAATGTCCGATTTATCAATCGCGATGTCTGTCTTGACGGAACAGCGCGGGTGCTTCCGACTTCGGACGCGAACGGACGATGTCACGACACGTGTGGGATGCATGGCTTCTTCGCGCCCGTACGCCGCACCTCGAAGACAGGCGTTGCCCGTCACGGCATAATCGTTCTCGTCATCGACAGCGAGATGACAGCCGCGTGGACAGACAATGCAAATGTACTCTTTCATTCGGACTCACCATCCTCTTTTGCAAAACAATTCATACCCAATCGATATGACGGCATTTCCCTCTATCAGGCCGCCATCTTGCGTTAACGTATTTCTTCCACTGAGATTGTCAATTCGTCACCAAGCACCTCATCGAGTTGTTCACGTTTCAAAGTGACGTGTTCCATCTCTCCAGGCGTCATATACGGTCGACGGAAAGATGCGATAACACGATCGCCGTCGCGAAAGACGATACGTCTTGGCGTTTTGTACGGAGTCTTCACGCGGAAGAACACGCGGACATGGTCATCGACGCATTGAACCCTGATCCTCTGCGGTACCGTATACGTAACGGTTTCATCTTTAACAAGCGAAATGTATGGTGTTTTCTCACACGTTCTCTTATGAGAAGTATGTGCACACCGGAGTACGTATTCGGCTGCCGCTTTACCGGCTCCTTCACTTTCCGTCGTGACGTAATCGACGAGATCGTGGACGTGAAGGACATTGCCGCATGCGAAGATACCGGAAACACTCGTCTCTCCGTTTTCGAAAACGATCGGACCCGACGTCTTCGGATCCATTTCCACGCCTGCAGCACGACTCAATTCGTTCTCGGGAATAAGACCGACGGACAGCAATACCGTGTCGACGTCGAATACTATTTCCGTTCCGTCGATCGGATTAAAGTGATCGTCTACCTCTTGCACCGTGACCTTCTCGACGCGTTGCCTGCCTTCAATCTTCGTGATCGTGTGCGAGAGATAAAGCGGAATATCAAAGTCTTGAAGACATTGCACGATGTTCCTCGTCAATCCTCCCGAATGAGGCATGATCTCCACACAGGCGAGCACTGTCGCCCCTTCGAGAACCATGCGTCGCGCCATGATCAGGCCGATGTCGCCGGATCCCAAAATGATGACGCGCTTTCCGACCATGTAACCTTCGATGTTGACATAGCGCTGCGCTGTGCCGGCAGTAAAAACTCCTGATGCTCTCGTCCCGGGTATTTGAATAGCACCGCGTGTCCGCTCGCGACATCCCATCGCGAGGATGACAGCCCGACTCCCGACGGAGCGATAGCCCTCTGCCATACTCATCAGACGTACTGTATGGCCTTGCTCGCCGGGAATCAGCTCAAGCACCATCGTGTCACAAAGGACGTCGATCGCCTGCCCCTCGAGCCGATCGATGAGCCTAGCGGCATATTCGGGACCCGTCAGCTCCTCGCCAAAATAGTGAAGACCGAAACCGTTGTGAATACACTGGTTCAGAATACCGCCGAGCTCCACATCACGCTCGACGATAAGAATACGTTCGAGTCCGTGCTCGCGAGCACTTAGGGCGGCACCGAGACCGGCCGGTCCTCCGCCTATGACAATCAGTTCGTAGTCATCGTACATCTTCACGTTCTACCATTCCGTTCAATATGATATCTTCGAGTGCAGCTTTTACAACTGTTCGGCACGCGGGCTATTGCAACTTGCTATTTGTGCGAGACCTCTCGCGATCTCGGATCCTTTGTTTCTCCGACCAAAATGGTGCTGCCGCACCCGTCTTCTACAATATTCAAGGGTTCGTGCCCGGACTCGCGAGCAAGAATCTCCAAAACGCGCGGTCCGCAGAATCCGCCCTGACAGCGCCCCATGCCTGTTCCTGTTCGACGTTTCACACCGTCGATCGATACGGGAGGAATCTCGCGTTTCATCGAGGCGACAATCTCACCTTCCGTGATCGTCTCACAGCGACAGATCACCCGCCCGTAGAGCGGATGCTCACGCACGAAAGCGGCGCGCTCTCCTTCCGGAATCTCTTTGAAGCGGACGATACGGCGTCCACCACGCCAATCTTTGCGCCTTTCCCTGAGAACCCCCTCCTCGCCCAAAATTTCTCGCGCGATGCGGGCAATCGCCGGCGCGCACGTCAGTCCGGGCGACTTGATCGCCGCGAGATCAATAAAATTCGTCGCCGATTTCGCAATAAAGAAATCTCCGTACGTACTGTTCGAGCGTACGCCGGCAAAATTTCTAATGCTCGTCCGGACATTGAGGTTCGGCACAATTTGGCGGGCTTTTTGAGCGATGTCCAAAAGAGCGTCCCGCGTCACCGACGTATCCTCACGATCGCCGATGACTTCCGAGTTCGGACCGACCAGAAAATCTCCGTGAATCGTCGGCGAGACGGTGATGCCTTTCCCCGCACACGTAGGACATGGAAAAATGACGGAACTAACAATCCGGCCTGCCGCTGTTCCGTCGAGAAGATAGTATTCGCCACGCGTAGGCACAATGTCAAAGGCCGGAGGCGCGACCATGTTATGGATTCGATCGCTTTCCACGCCGGCGGCATTGATCACGTATCGCGAACAAATCGTTGTTATCTTTTCAGGCATCGCAGCTTTCGCAGCAGAACAGGAAGTATCGTGCTTGCCATTTTCCAATTCGCTTTCGTTGGCTGACGCACAGGATCCTGCGCCTATAACACACGATTTGATCTCATAATGATCGTCTTGCCAAGACATGCCGCAGACTTTCGTGTTCGGCATGAATGTGACACCGTTTCGGACAGCGACTTCCGCCATCGCCAGCGCGAACTCCCAGGGATTGAGGACACCCGATTCAGGTATCCAAAGCGCCGCTACGATGTCGTCGGACAAGTTCGGTTCGCGCGATCGGACAACATCCCCATCAAGTATCTCGAGACCTTCGCACCCGTTGGCGATACCCTGCTCCAAAAGCAGCTCGAGCGTCGCGCGTTGCGCTTCATCGAAGGCGACGACCCACGAACCCGTCTTTATGTGCTGGACGTCAAGCTCTTCACATAGTTTGAAACAACGACGCATGCCTTCGACGTTCAGCTTCCCCATCAGCGTATGAGGTTCAGGATCGTAACCGCCGTGAATAATCGCCGTGTTCGCTCGCGACGCTCCCATCGCGACGTCGTTTTCCTTCTCGATCAGCACGACGCGAAGTTCGTATTGAGAGAGCTCATAGGCGACAGCGCAGCCGACCACGCCCGCCCCAATAATAGCCACATCAAACATGCTTTTGAGCCTCCGTTCTTCTTATTCTTTTCGACCGATGCGGACCGCGGAGACAGAAAAAGACGATAAACTTCAGAAGTCGCGGCGAGAGCAGACCTTCGCTAAGACGCGCAAGCGCTCGCAAAGGCATGCTGAGGACGGCGCGACGGTTCATCTGACGATCGCCCGGCATCGCGTCGGCTCTCTTTGACGCAATCTTCAAAAACAGCGGTCTAAGCGGTCCGCGTATCGCACAAAGCGGCGCATGGACGCCCTGAAGTGCGACCGATTCAGGCACTTTGCGCCCCAGAAGTTGTTCAAATTCAACTTGAGAGACCGGTCGATCCATCGTCTTGTAAATGGCCGGGATTTTCGAGGACGTGTCAAGACCGGAGAATAGAAGATGGCGTTGTCTCAAATGCTCTATCGTGACGGTTCCGGAATCGCCTGTCATGCGATCACTTTGCCCGTTGCCGTGAAGCTCCAGTGAAGCGATCAAAGGAAGATCGCGGCAGTTAGGGCCACAGAGGAAATAATACACGCCGTCTTCGAATATTTTTTCGCCTTGCGGCGTATACGTCTTAAGGCGATCGTGCGGTATTTTGAGCACGATATCGCGACTTTCGCCCGCCTCCAGCTCGACTTTTGCCCATGCCTTTAGTTCATAAAAAGGACGAAGCAGAGAACTCGTAGGGAAGGAGACGTACGCCTGAACGACTTCTTTAGCTTTTCGTTTCCCGATATTTGTTACACGAACATTCAGGAAAACATCGCCTGCCGTCAGCTCTGCCTCGATCTGTTCATATCGGAATTTCCCGTAAGTGAGCCCGTATCCGAAAGGGTACGCGACAGGCTTGTCGAACGTCACGTGATAGCGATAGCCGACATAGATACTCTCTCGGTATTGAGCCAAGAAATCTTGCGCCGGATAGTAGGGATCGGATGCGATATCCTCCTGTTTTTCAGTCCATGTCGCGCAAAGTCTCCCCGAAGGACTGTGCAAACCGTAAATAAGCGATTGCAGCGCTTCATACGCGCCCTCGCCGGCATAATTCATTAATAATACGGCATCCGCCCGGACGTCACCCAAAGCGATCGGCGCGCCAGTCTGCAGTATAAGAACGATCGCGTAACCCTTATTTTTCAGCCGATCCACCGCCATTTTGTCTTCAGGCGAAAGTTCGAGCGACAGGCGATCATACCCCTCCGCATCGGGAGACAATTTGGCAAAATATAGGCAGACACCAGCTTTGCGGTCATTATCAGATTCAGTGACTGTCAAATCAGCGGCAACGTCTGCAGCTCGTTCTCTCGACTGTCCTCTGATAACTTTACTTTTCTTCTCAAACTCCTCTGCTCCCTCTCGACGAGGCTCAAGGATGTAAGGATGCTCGCCGTCGCGCCATTGTTTCAGCGGCGTGTTCGTAACCAAAGGTTCCACCCTTGACGATCCGAGCCCCTGTATTTGCGCTTCGTCGATCGCTCCGGCCAAGAGGATTGTGTCTGTCGCAGCAAGAGGCAAGAGATCGCCATCGTTTTTTAGCAGAACCATGCATTCGCGAGCGACATCGACAGCGACACGGTAATGGCCGAGACGCGCAGATCTCTTCATGGCGCCCGCCCTGTCTTCGAGTTTTTCGATGTTCGTAAGCGCGCGATCGATGAGCTCCTCGTCGAGCTGTCCTTTTCTATAACCTTTCTTGATCTCTGCGCTTGAAGGGCTTGATCCCCCGGGCATCTCAAGATCCATGCCGGCTTCCAACCCGAGGACTCTGTTCTCGACGCTGCCCCAGTCGCTCACGACGCAACCATCATAGCTCCATTCAGAGCGCAGGATGTCGAGAAGCCGCTTATTCTCACCTGCGTTCAGGCCTTCAAAGCGATTGTACGCCGTCATTACGGCCCATGGATTCGACTCGCGGATTGCGATTTCGAAAGGCATGAGATACAGCTCGCGCAACGCTCTCTCATCGACGACGCTTTCAGCAAGGAAACGGTCTGTCTCTTGAGAATTGAGCGCAAAATGCTTGAGCGTTGCCGCCACGTTTTTCGATTGAACGCCGCGTATGTAGGCGGCAGCCGTTTTGCCGCTCAAAAGAGGATCTTCGCCGAAATATTCAAAGTTGCGCCCGCATCCGGGATGTCTTTGCAGATTGACACCCGGCCCGAGCAGCACGTCTACGTCCTGAGCGATACATTCCGTCGCAAGCGATTCGCCGACGAGTTCGACGAGTTTTTCATCCCAGCTGCAGGCGAGCGCTGAAGCCGTCGGAAAACACGTTGCTCGCAACGTACCCCGCGGCGCCTCTTTTCGGAGTCCGTGGGGGCCATCGGAAAGACGGAGACGGGAACCCTTGAGAAGCCAGTACCCGTCTCCCTCCAGATAACTGATTTTCTTGTTGAGACGCATGACAATCCTCCCCGTCAGAGCGCGGACTTCCCTTTAACGACATGACAGACGACCGTAAACGGTAGCGTTCGTCTCGTCAGGTCAATTTACTGATCGCCGCCTCAATGCGATCCATCGCGGCCGTCAAATTCTCCATCGAATTTGAATACGTGAGCCTAATGGCGTTCGGAGCTTCAAAGGCGTTGCCCGGCACGAGCGCGACACCCGCTTCATCGAGAAGGTAGTCGGCAAGCGCCGGCGCGTCGGTAATGACACGATCACCTACGCGTTTCCCAAACGTTCCCGATACATCGGGGAATAAATAGAACGCACCCTCCGGAAACGGACAGCTGACACCGGGAAGCTTGCTTACGCGCTCGAACATGTAGTTGCGCCTCTCTTCAAAAGCTTTGCGCATGAATTCGACATGTTCGTCACACTCTTCCAGCGCCGTTATGCCGGCCCACTGGACAAAAGATGTGCTGTTCGAGGTTGTGTGACCCTGTAATGCCGAGATGCCCTTTATAATCTCTCGCGGCCCGGCGGCGTAACCGAGACGCCAACCTGTCATCGAATATGCTTTTGAAAATGCGTTGACCGTCAGTGTCCGCGCCCAGACTTCCGGCGAGAACGATGCGATGCTTACGTGAGGCGTTGTCCCGTAAATAAGCTTTTCATACACTTCATCCGTAATGATAAAGCAATCGTGCTTTACGGCAAGTTCCGCGACGCGTCGCAGACTCTCCTCCGTATAAACGGCGCCTGTCGGATTGTTCGGCGAATTGATCAGGATAACGCGCGTTTTCGGCGTGATCGCGCGCTCGATCTCATCGACATCGAGCCTGTTGTCGGAAGCGACGGGGACGAGGACGGGAACACCTTCAGCCAACTTGACCATCTCCACGTAGCTTACCCAGCACGGTGTCGGTATGATCACTTCATCGCCGGGGTTGCATAAAACTTGGAATGCGCTCGCGAGTACAAACTTCGCCCCTATCGAGACGATGATCTCGCTCGGATCGTACGTGATATGATTGTCCTTCAAGAGCTTGCGCGCGATCGCTTCTCTCAAGGGCAGGATGCCGGGCGTCGGCGTGTACTTCGTTTTTCCTTCCAGCATGGCACGATGCGCCGCCTCGATTACGGGTGGCGGTGTGTTGAAATCAGGTTCGCCGCTATTCAGCGCGATAATGTTTTTACCTTCCGCGCGCAATTCGGCAACTTTTGCGTTGAGTTCCAACGTCTGCGATGGAGACATCCTCCTGACACGATCTGAAACCATATATTTTCCTTTCAGTACATAAATTCCGTGTTTGATGTTTTATGATCGACGGGAAACTGTCGAGCGAGCACGTTTGATCGCCCCGATCAGCTTCCCTAATCTCCAAGTCATGATATCACGAGACTGTCGATAACTGCGATAGATATGTGATACATAATTTGTGCATAAGTACTCACACACATCGTTGCCCATCGTGTTACACTAAAACGTAATCGATATCTGCCGACCGGAACAATTGCGAATCATGTCGCGGTCGCAAGCTCGACAAATAATATCGTATCGAATAGTTTTTGAGACATCATAAGTTAAGTGAGGTAATCAATGGTAAAGCATAAAAAATTATTGGAGTGGGTTGACGAGATGGCAGCATTGCTTGAGCCTGACTCGATCCATTGGTGTGACGGTTCTGACGAGGAGAATGAGCGACTCTTGGAAGAAAACGTCGCAAACGGTGCCGCCGTTCGTTTAAATTGCGAGAAACGCCCCGGGTGTTATCTGTTCCGCAGCGACCCGTCCGACGTCGCTCGCGTTGAGGGTCGCACCTTCATCGCTTCCGAAAGCGAAGACGACGCAGGTCCGACAAACAACTGGATTGATCCGACTGAACTGAAAGCGACAATGCGTGAGCTCTATCGCGGCGCCATGCGCGGACGAACCATGTATGTCATTCCTTTCAGCATGGGACCGCTCGGATCACCGGCGGCAAAAATCGGCATCGAACTGACGGACAGCTCCTACGTTGTGGCCAACATGCGCATCATGACGCGCATGGGTAAAG
>LSQX01167105.1_pt1 | contig 56237 bp, 58 predicted proteins | sample 654561 | NCBI WGS metagenome assembly LSQX01 (sample SAMN04489861, study PRJNA283612) | anaerobic digester metagenome | isolation source: 4 biogas reactors fed with cattle manure at either 37C or 55C with and... | place: Denmark: Kongens Lyngby | collected 2014 | reverse complement strand
TGTTGGGATACAGGGTACCGAGTTTGTCGGTAATATCAACACGGTTTTCTTTTTGTGCCAGGTTGTTCATGATCTCGGCCAGACCGAACACACCCATGGCCACCACGGCAAAGTCGATACCGTCTTGCAGTTCGGGAATGCCAAAGTCAAAACGGGCCACACCCGAGTTCACATCGGTACCCACCATACCCAGCAACAAGCCCAGAATGATCATACAGATCGCTTTGGGCAGGGAACCGGAGGCCAGTACCACGGCACCGATCAGACCCAGTACCATCAGGGAGAAGTATTCGGCGGGACCGAACTTGAAGGCAACTTCAGCCAGGGGGGGCGCAAAAGCGGCCAGCAAAACCGTAGCGAAACAGCCGGCAAAGAAAGAACCCAGCGCCGCAATGGACAGCGCGGCACCGGCACGGCCGTTCTTGGCCATCTGGTGCCCGTCCAGGACGGTCACCACCGCTGAGGTTTCACCGGGCAAGGCGACCAGAATGGCGGTGGTTGAACCACCATATTGGGAGCCGTAATAAATACCGGCCAGCATGATCAGGCCGGCGGTAGGCGGCAGCACATAGGTCAGTGGCAGCAGCATGGCAATGGTAGGCACGGGGCCAATGCCTGGCAACACGCCAATCAGGGTACCCAGCAGGCAGCCCAGGAAGGCATAAGAGAGGTTTTCCAGTGTAAAGGCCACTGAAAAGCCCAGGGACAAGTGTTCCAGCAATTCCATCATGATTATTTGCTCCCTTTAATTTTTATGATCAGGATAATAGCCCCCACAATCACCGACAAGGGGATAATAACCATTGCGTAGGTGGGCCATTCGGCAAAGGGAACCGGCCACAGCGGGAAGATCAGACCCAGGCCCCTGACAAAAGCCAGCCAGGTGAAGATCACCAGGAAAATGGCATTGCCGATGGCAATTTTAAGGCTGAATTCGTGACTGGCCAGACTGCTGAAAATAACCAGCAACACCAGTGAAATGTACAGACCCAGGTTATCCAGCATGACACCGAACACTACAATCGAGCCGATGATCAGGGCAAGAATGTCGAAGTCGAATTTGCCAATATGATGGTCATCGGCTTCTTCACCACGCAGTGAACCAATGGTGACCACACCGCCCAGCAAGGCCAGGACGACACCCAGCCAGAATGGAAAATAGCCAGGCCCCATACGGGCAGGCGTGCCCATGTCATAGCTCGTGGCGAACAGGGCAAAGCCAATTCCCAAGGCAATGAACATCAAGCCGGACCAGAAGTCCTGATTGTTTTTAATTAACATGAAATCATCCTCTTTCTCTCCTTAACTACTTACATTCAAGCTTATTAATCGCATATATAAACAACACAGGTAAGCGCATGCGAGATTGTAAGGGATAGGTTCCATAAATAAATGAACAAAACATTACCATTTGGTCATCTTTCAAAATAGTGCCCTTAATGATGCTGTATTGACATAAAGTATTGGTACATACCCTAGCAAAAATTGGCTTAAGCAACTGAATTTATTGCATAATGAGTGATTATTACCACAAGCACTGATGGAGAAATGCGAATGTGGCACTGTCTGATCGTGGAAGATGACTACGAAAACGCCCGTTACATCGCCAAAGGCCTTACTGAACTGAAGCATAAAACAGTCATTTGCAACAATGGTCCCGATGGCCTGAAAAAAGCACTCAGCGAGCATTGGGACATTATTATTCTTGACCGCATGTTGCCTGGCAACATAGACGGTTTATCCATCCTTTCCACTCTCAGGTCAACAGGCAATAAAACTCCGGTCATTATCTTGAGCGCCTTGTCAGCCGTCGATGAAAAGGTCAAGGGACTCAAATCGGGCTGCGATGACTACATGACCAAGCCATTTTCCTTTGCAGAACTGATTGCCCGCATGGAAGCGCTGATCCGCAGAACCACCCGGAACAACCAGACCGTACAACAAATGCAGGTCGCTGACCTGAAACTGGATCTGGCCACACGCAAAGTAGACCGCTCAGGTACGCCCATCAATCTGCAACCACGTGAATTCCGCCTCCTGCACCACCTGATGCTGAATGAAGGCAATGTCGTTACCCGCACCATGCTGCTTGAGGCAGTTTGGGATTATCGGTTTGACCCTCAATCCAATGTGATCGATGTACAGATCAGCCGACTGCGACGGAAAGTTGACACAGGATTCACCCCCTCCCTGATTCATACCGTGCGCGGGGAAGGTTATATTCTGTCTACAGAAGCCCCCGATAATTAAGATTGTCTCCCTCCAATGACTGCATACATCCGATTGAAATTCCGCCAGACATGGGATTCGACGTCTTTTCGTCTGATGCTTAACTATGGACTTCTGGCTTTTTTCTCAATTCTGCTCTTGCTGGCCTTTATCTTTCTTCAGGTTATTGGCACTCTTCACTCCCAAGCCTCCCAACAGGCCACGGCCTCCATGTCCCGCCTGGAGGGTGAGTTTTACATTGGAGGACGGGAAGGTTTGGTCCAAGCCATCAACATGACTATTTCGGATCAGATTGATGGCAGGCATGAGATTTATCTTTTGCTGGATGAAAAGGGGAAAAAGCTGGCTGGAAACCTGGAACATCGACCCACGCTGACCGAAACCAACAAAACCGAGGTCCCCCTGATACTTTATGGTCAACCCACGACAGCCCGACTGCTTGAAACCACACTGCCCGACCAGAGCATACTTTTAACGGGTATTGACCTTGATTCGATGAACGATACCATCCGGAAAATTGGACAAGCCTGCCTGGCAACGGTCTTCATTGCTTTTCTACTGGTGATGATTGGCGTCCATATGTTTCGCAAAGAGCTGGATTACCGGGTTGGCTCAATCAGAAAAACCGCCTTTAAAATCAGTCAAGGTAATCTTTCTTCCCGAATCCCCCTTTCTTCCACCAAAGACGAGTTTTATTTCCTGAGCAGTGAAATCAACTCCATGCTGGACAAGATTGAGTCACTCATGACGGGTATCAGACATGTTTCAGATACCATCGCCCATAATCTTCGCACTCCCCTTACCCGAATTCTGAATCAATTACGCACCGTACAGAACCCGCAAAGCAATGAAGCAGACTTAAGGGCGGTGATTAAGCGTTCCATCCATGAAATAGAAAGCCTGAACAAACTGTTTGAAAAACTGCTTCATCTTTCAGAAATCGAATCAGGCATCCACCGTCAACGATTCTGGCAATGCGATCTGGCAGAAATTACAGCCAATGTCGTTGATATGTACGATGCCTACGCCGAAGAAAAGAACCTGCGGCTAACATTTCATTCAAACGGTCAGGCATGGGTATGGGGTGATGCAGACCTGTTGGCCAGCATGCTTTCACAGCTCATTGAAAATGCCATCAAACACGCCAAACACCTTATTAGCGTCACAGTCACCGTCTCGGAAAAACATATCCAGCTGCAGGTATCCGACGATGGTCCCGGCATTCCTGCCGATGAATACGTCAATATTGGCCAGCATTTCCATCAATTGAACCCGGACAGCAGTGGTTATGGATTGGGCATGGCCAGTGTGCGCGCGATTCTTGCCTTACACGACGGAAAACTGGGCTTTGCCGATAATCAGCCAGGCTTGATTGTAAATATCCATCTGCCCGTTTTTAAAGATTCAACAGGCAAAAGCCAATAAGCCCTCGCAGCCATTTGGCTCATCCGGGAACGGAAAGATATTATTCAGATCAATAGAATCTGAAAATAATAAAGTCCTACGTTTGAAAAAACGTAGGACTTTGAATTTGGTGCCGGCTAAAGGAGTCGAACCCTCGACCTTCTGATTACAAATCAGCTGCTCTACCAACTGAGCTAAGCCGGCTAAAGAAAAAAAATTATATCCGCTTTATTGCATTTCTGTCCAGAAAAAAATGTTTTTTGTTGCAAAAAAGCACAAAATACCAGCGGATTATTTAACCACTTTCAGCCACGGCGCTTTTCCTGCGCCACCAGACGGGGGATCATCATCATTGGAATCATCTGAGATGTCCTCTGACTCAATCTCCTGATCCGGCACATACTCTTCTGTTTCAAACTGCATCCCTTCCTGGGTTTCGCGGGCATAAATGGCCGAAACCGCACTGACCGGTACGGCAATACTGCGTGAAACCCCGTTAAAGCGTGCATTGAAACTGATCCAGTCATTTTCCATGGATAACTTGCCAGTGGCCAATGCACCGATATTCAGGGTGATATAGCCATCACGTACGTATTCCTGCGGCACCTGACAATATTGGTCCACCTTGACCACCAAATGTGGTGTATATCCCGAATCGGTACACCACTCATACAAGGCACGAAGCAGATAAGGTTTTGTAGAAACAGAAGTCATGATATTAACGTCGCATTACTTTTTCTGAAGGTGTCAAGGCTTCGATATAGGCAGGACGGGAGAAAATGCGTTCGGCATATTTCATCAGCGGTGCAGCACTTTTGGGCAATTCAATACCATAGTGATCAAGACGCCACAATAAAGGAGCCATGGTCACATCAAGCATGGAAAACTCTTCGCCCAGCATGAAGCGGTTCTTGATCAGCAAGGGTGCCAACTGGGACAGACGATCCCTGATGGTACGACGTGCAAGATCAAGGCGTTTTTCGTCTGCCTGCAGGCTGCGGTCTTCCAGCACACCCACTGACACAAACAATTCTTTCTCGAAGTTGTGCAGGAATAACCGGGTACGTGCACGCATGACAGGATCGGCGGGCATCAGCTGAGGATGCGGAAAACGCTCATCAATATACTCATTGATGATGTTTGACTCATAAAGAATCAGATCACGTTCAACGAGAATAGGCACTTTGCCATAAGGGTTCATGACAGAAATGTCTTCTGGTTTATTAAACAAATCTATATCACGAACCTCAAAATCCATGCCTTTTTCGTACAGGACAAAGCGGCAGCGTTGTGAAAATGGACATGTTGTTCCAGAGTAAAGCACCATCATATTGTGCGGACTCCCACTGAAGAAAATAAAGAAAGGCCAGTGCCTACAAAAAAGCACTGACCCTATGAAAAGGATTTTGGCAGACTGACTGATTGTACTCTATTTACAGGTAAATTTTGTCTGTCTGCCTCCTAATCGCTTATTTTACATGCTTCCAGTATGCTTTGTTCAAACGCCATGCAATCACAAAGAACAGGGCCAGGAACAACAGAACCCAGGTACCCAATTGCTTGCGGAACTGTTGGTCAGGCTCGGCCATCCAGCCAAGGAAAGCAGCCAGGTCAGCCATATTGTTATCAAACTCGGCCTGTTTGGCAGGATCCAGATATTTGAGTGTTTGCTCAACGGAACCATGACCCTGGTAATCAGGCAAGAGCTCATCACTGACAACAGAACTGAAACCTTCTGCATCAATCAGTGTGGTTGTCTTGAACCACTGAACCTGGCCGTCTTTTTCAACGGGATGGATCGTCACTGTGGTCAGCTCGCTGGGACCGGACTCTTCCCAGAACACATTGGGCATACCGGCGTTGGGGAATACCAGGTTGTTCCAGCCCAAGGGACGGGTCACATCACGGTAAAACGTACGAAGGTAAGTATAAATGTAGTCGGTACCAGGCTGACCCAGGTTGGCCGCCTTGGCACGTGCCATGACGGACAGGTCAGGTGGCGTAACACCCAGCCAGAGTTTCGCATCCTTGGGATTCATGGCAATGGTCATCTTGTCGCCCACTTTATCGCCCGTGAACAGGAGATTTTCTTCAATCTCTTTTTCAGTCAGGCCAAGATCCACCAGCTTGTTATAACGCATGGCATTCGCGCTATGACAGTTCAGGCAGTAGTTGACGAACAGTTTTGCACCATTCTGCAAAGCAGCCAGATCAGTAATCCTTTCGGGGGCGCGATCCCAAGGATACCCCGCCGCAGCAGACATGGCGGGACCTGATACGGCAAACATCAATACTAACGCACCTAATAGTTTCTTAATCATGTTCATTCCTGATTTACGCATGAGGATGGAAAGTCACACGATCAGGTACCTGCTTGAATGTACCCAAACGGCTCCAGATTGGCATAAAAAAGAAGAATGCCAGATAAATCAGCGTACCTACCTGTGAAATAATATTCAGTACAGGTGTTGGTGGTTGTGTACCGATGTAACCCAAAACCACGAAGTCGATCATGAAAATCACATACAACAGCTTGTGCCATGTCGGACGATAGCGGATGGATTTAACCTTGGATTGATCCAGCCATGGCAGGAAACCCAGGATAACCACTGTACCACCCATTACCACCACACCCCAGAATTTGGCATCAAACACACGAAGTGCAACAGCAACACCCACCAGGACAACAGGCCAAATGATTTTCCAAACCCCTTTGACATTTTTGCTCAGCAGCAGACCAACCGCAAAAATCAGCGCCAATGCAACCATGACCCAGGTGAACTCATCGGTCGTGGCACGCAGCATTGAATAGAACGGGGTGAAATACCAGACTGGCGCGATATGCGCAGGCGTCTGGAACGGGTCAGCCGGCAGGAAGTTATTGGCCTCAAGGAAATAACCGCCCATGGTTGGCGCAAAGAACATGATTGCGGCAAAAATGAACAGGAACCCTGCCACACCCATGATGTCATGGACAGAGTAGTAAGGATGGAACGGAATACCATCAAGAGGACGTCCGTTTGCATCTTTTTTATCTTTGATCTCGATACCGTCGGGGTTGTTTGAACCCACTTCGTGCAAGGCAATAACGTGAGCCACGATCAGGCCGATAAGCACAAGGGGAATGGCAATCACGTGGAACGCAAAGAAGCGGTTCAGCGTGGCATCGGAGACCACGAAGTCACCACGAATCCACACGGACAATTCTGGGCCAACGAAAGGAATGGCAGCAAACAGGTTAACAATAACCTGGGCACCCCAGAAAGACATTTGACCCCATGGCAACAGGTAGCCGAAGAAAGCCTCTGCCATCAGGCACAGGAAAATGGCAACACCGAAAATCCACACCAGTTCACGAGGCTTGCGGTATGAACCGTAAAGCATGCCGCGCAACATATGCAGATAAACCACGACAAAGAACATGGACGCACCGGTTGAGTGCATATAGCGGATAATCCAGCCATAAGGCACCTCACGCATGATGTACTCTACTGATGCAAACGCCAGGTCGGCATCAGGTTTGTAGTGCATGACCATGAAAATACCGGTCACAATTTGAATTACCAACACGAGTAATGCAAGTGAACCGAAAAAATACCAGAAATTGAAATTCTTGGGCGCATAATATTCTGATAAATGCGCCTTCCATAGGGAGGTCAGCGGGAAACGCTTGTCTACCCACCCCAATAACCCTGTCGTTTCGACAACTTTTTCGCTAGCCATGTAGAGGCTCCTTTTCTAACTTGGCAAGATACTAATTACAGTAGCCTCGGCTACTAACCCGCTGCTTTATCCAAGCCAACCATAATATTATTATCATCAATAAAATAATACGGGGGCACTTCCAGATTATCGGGCGCAGGCTGGTTCTTGAATACCCGGCCGGCCAAATCAAACATAGAACCATGGCACGGACATAGAAAGCCGCCATCCCAATCAGAAGGCATTCCTTCACCACCACCGACCGCAAACCGTGGAGACGGTGAGCAACCCAGGTGTGTACAAATACCAACGCAAACGAACCATTCCGGCTTACGTGAACGATCTATGTTTTTGGCAAATTCGGGCGTAAAACCTGGACGGTTCGAAAACGGATCCGCCAAGAAGGGGTCATTGTTTTTCAGGCCATCTATCATTTCCTGCGTACGATGCAAAATCCAGACCGGCTTACCCTGCCATTCGACAGTAAGCATGGTGCCTGGCGCAATCATGTTCAGGTTAACGGTAACGGGGGCACCTGCCGCCTTGGCGCGTTCTGATGGTGACATGGATGCAACAAACGGCACTGCTGTTGCAACACCGGCCACCCCACCAACCGCACAGGCAGTACCCAACCAGAAACGACGTGATGGATCGGGTGGAAGGACTGCCGGCGATGCCGTTCCTTCATTGTCATGCTGTATTGAATCCTGACTCATTATCTATCCTTATTGGTACTACTAAGGTACTAAAAAAAATTACTTGAATTTATGTGTACAAAGCTTAGCAAGCGCTTATTATATACTGTGTCCGCTTATGGACCGAGGAAAAAAGGATTTCTTATGAGTAAAGCCAAAAGTTTCATCAACGAATTTAAACAATTTGCCGTAAAAGGCAACATGATTGATCTGGCTGTTGGTGTCATTATCGGTGCAGCCTTCGGTAAAATCATCGACTCTCTGGTCAGAGACGTCATGATGCCGTTCATCAACTTCATCCTGGGAGGATCTGTTGATTTTTCCAATAAATTCATTGTCTTATCAAAACCAGACAACTATTCCGGGCCTGAAACCTATGTCGACATGACGAATGCGGGGGCCAATGTACTGGCTTACGGCAATTTCCTGACCATTCTCATCAACTTCATTCTGCTGGCCTTTGTTGTTTTTTGTCTAGTTAAAGTCATCGCCAAAGCCCGTGCCACCATGGAGAAAGAAAAAGAAGAGCAGGCCGCTATTGCTCCCGATCCGGCTGATGTTGCCCTGTTAAAAGAGATTCGTGATCTGCTCAAAAACAAAAACTGATTCAAAAATCAATACAAAACCGGGTTCATTGCCCCTGCCCTTACCGGCAGGGGCTGTATTTTACTGAATCGCCCTAGACTGGATTGGGAATATCCACAAACGTTGCAGCAATGCCAAACCTGTCCACCAGCGCATTTCCCAGTGCCTGAATGCCATAACGTTCGGTTGCATGATGCCCGGCAGCAATAAAGGCCACACCACTTTCCCGGGCCATGTGGTAAACAGGCTCCGAAGCCTCTCCGGTAATGAAAACATCCACACCGGCATCAATGGCATCCTGGAACATGCCCTGGCCCCCCCCCGTGCACCATGCCACTTTTCTGATCACCTTATCTGTGTCTCCAATTAACAACGGTTCCCTTTCCAAGCGTTGTGAAATTAAGACACCCAAATCAGCCAAAGTTGTTTCTCCTGTCACAACCGAGCCCTGCCAAACCAGCCCACTCCTGCCACAGGTCTGGGGCTGATCGTCCTCATAAAAAGGCTGCAAATCGAGCACATTGGCCAACTGTCTGTTATTGCCCCACTCAGGATGGGCATCCAGAGGCAAATGGTAGCCAATAACGTTCAAATCGTGCTTGATGGCAAGAGCAATTCGCTGGTATTTGGCCCCCAAAATACGCACATCCTCATTTTTCCAGAACCATCCATGATGCACAATAACCGCATCCGCCTGATATTCAATCGCTTTTTCAAGCAAGGCCTGTGATGCGGTTACACCTGTAATTACGTTTTTTATTACAGACCTTCCCTGCACCTGCAGTCCATTTGGTGCATAATCTTGATATAAATGTGGTTTCAGGTTTTCATCAAGCCACTTTACCAAGTCTTGTGTAAAAATTTCACTCACTTCATTTTCCTTTATGCATCGCTATTGGTTAATTTTCTCTCAAACCGTAACTGTTTTTCTCGCGATTCTGTTTACGGTCACTACATTGCGACCTGACTGGCTTGATTTCAGGAAACAGCCGGCCATACCCGCTTCCGTGCCCACGGCAACGGCCAAAATAGAACCGGCGGAGCCACCCAAAGAAACCGTAACCAAAGCCGAAAAAACAAAAGAACCGGAACAACTCATTACCATTATCACATCGTATGCCGGTGCGGTTAAGGTTGCCGCCCCTTCGGTCGTGAATATTTACACCAGCAAGAACATCGAATCACCTTTCAAGAACCTGCCCGATGTGCCGGCCCTGCGCCCGTTTATCCAGGAGCAGAAGGAAAACATGCAAATGCTTAATAACACCACCAGTCTGGGATCGGGTGTTATTGCTTCGGCAGAAGGTTATATCCTGACCAACTACCATGTCGTTGAGGCGGCAGACTCGATTGAAGTGGCCCTGACCGATGGACGTCGATCCAATGCACGTCTGATTGGTGCCGACCCCGATACCGACCTGGCCGTACTGAAAATTGATTTACCCGATCTGGTTGCCATTCACCCCGATAACAAACAGCTTAACGTAGGCGATGTCGTGCTGGCCATCGGCAACCCGTTTGGTGTAGGGCAAACCACGACCATGGGCATTATCTCGGCACTGGGCCGCACCGGTCTGGGCATCAATACCTATGAAAATTTCATCCAGACCGATGCCGCTATCAACCCGGGCAATTCAGGTGGTGCACTTATTAACGTTAACGGTGATCTGATTGGCATTAATACCGCCATTTACTCGGAGTCCGAGGCAGGTGGATCATTGGGGATCGGATTTGCCACACCCGCCCATACCGCCCTTAAAATCATGCAGGAAATCATTGAAACCGGCACGGTTTCACGTGGATGGCTGGGTATTGAGCCCCAGGACATCACCAGCGATCTTGCCAAAGCCTTCAATCTGGACAGCACCAAAGGAATTATTATTGCATCGCTGGTTCCCAATGGTCCGGCAGGTCAGGCTGGGCTTCTGGTCGGAGATATCCTGCTGGGCATGAATGACAAGGAAATCATTGATACCGACCAGATGCTGAATGAAATTGCCGGCTATCCACCCAAAACCCTGGTGAAATTCAAAATCCTGCGCTCAGGCAAGGAACAGGATGTAACGGTAACACTGGGGCAACGCCCCGGAACAACCTCAAAGAAATAAACCGACCTCTGGCGCAAGGCAATTTCCGGTTTCTGCCTGTGCCAATCCGCAACGGGCCAGAACCGGAAACATACCGTTTAACGGTCAGCGTCCTCGGTAAGCGCATTGCCGGGCTTGATAAAACGCGCCGCCAGCAAACCCAGTTCATATAACAAACATAAGGGAATGGCCAACAACAATTGGCTGAGTACGTCAGGAGGCGTAACAATCGCAGCAATCACAAATGCGCCCACAATCACATAACCCCTGGCTGCCTTCAGCTTTTCAAGCGTCATCATGCCGGTGCTGACCAATACCAAGACCACGATAGGCACCTCAAAGGTGATGCCAAATGCAATGAACATGGTCATGACAAAGCTAAGGTAGGCCTCTATATCGGGAGCGAAATTGATGGACTGGGGCGAGACCATCGAGATGAAATGAAAAACGGTATGGAATACGATGAAATAACAAAACGCCATACCGACAATAAAAAGCAAGGTACTGGAAATCACCAGCGGTACCGCCAGACGTTTCTCATGCTGATACAGGCCCGGTGCAATGAAGGCCCATGCCTGATACAACACGTAAGGCAACGCCAATACAAAAGAAAACAACAAAGTCACTTTCAGGGGCACGAGAAAAGGTGTAATGACCCCCGTGGCAATCATTTTATTACCCTCGGGCAGGGTCTGAATCATGGGTTGCGCAATGAAATCGTAAATGGCACCGGTGCTGGGGTAAATACACAAGATGGCAAAAATCCCCAATACGGCCACCACGGCGCGAATCAGACGCGAACGCAATTCGATCAGATGCGAGAAAAAACTTTCTTCCTTCTCGCCATTATTTTCATTGGGTGATGAGTTCTGCATTAGACCTGGGTTCCTGAACCGTTTTTATTATCGGGTTTATGGCCGTCATTGACGAATTGGTTTTCCGCGGGAGCGTCTTTTTTTTCAGGTGACAGGGTCTGCCTGACCTGATCTCCGGCACTGGTCAACTCCTGCTCAAGCTGCTCAACCGGATTGCGCAAGGATTTTGCAGTATCCTCGAATGAGCTTTTCATATCCTGAAGCGAGGACTGCATCTCATTTTTAATCTTGCTGATTTCCTGGATGTCGACTTCACGCTGAATATCACTTTTAACGTCATTGACATAGCGCTGCGCACGGCCCACAAGATGACCGACCGTACGGGCCACTTTAGGCAGACGCTCAGGGCCAATGACAATCAGGGCAACCATGCCAATGACAAACAGCTCACCGAAACTTAAACCAAACATAAATACGCTTTAAAAAACAGAACCTTTTTATCGGCAATCATGCCGGAACAAGTCGGATCTGCTGGAGCTCAGGAATCCGATTTTTCTTTTGCCTGCACATCGATGGTTTCCGTGCCAGCCTGTTTTTTTTCAGTTGTTTCAGTGCCTTCCGAAGTGGCATCGTTCATACCCTTCTTGAAACCTTTTACGGCTCCCCCCAGATCTTCACCAATATTGCGGATTTTCTTGGTACCGAAAACCAGTGCAACAATCACCAAAACGATTAGCCAGTGCCAAATACTTAAACTGCCCATAAAACAACTCCTAAAGTGACAATTCCAAATCAATTCCTAATATATCAGGAACTGCCAATAAATAATGTTCATCTTGAATTGTGCCACAAGTCTCTTAAATTCAGGATGGTTTCCGATTGGCTTTTTCAACCAGGCCTGACAACCCTTCCCTGCGCGCCAACTCGGCGAATACGTCTTCAGGGCGCAAACCGTAATAAGTCAGCGCCAGCAGACAATGAAACCAGAGATCGGCAGTTTCCGCAATAATCCGGTCATTTTGGCCATCTTTTGAGGCCATCACCAGCTCGGTGGCTTCTTCACCAATTTTTTTCAGGAAACCATCGGGGCCTTTGGCAAACAATTTGGCCGCATACGATGTGGCAGGATCACCGCCATTGGCCGGCAAGCGGGTTTGCAATACATCAGCCAGACGACCCAGTACCGCTGACAATTCAATGTTGGACTCTGTGCTCATTTGTACATATGCTCCGGATCTTGCAAGACCTCGTCAGTAATTTCCCATTGAGCATGATCGTCTTTGCCATTCAGCAGACGGAAAAAACAGCTCTCCCTGCCAGTATGACAGGCCACGCCCCCATGTTGTTCAATTTTAAGCAACACCACATCAGCATCGCAGTCAAGACGGATCTCATGAACCTGCTGGGTATTGCCCGATTCTTCGCCCTTGCGCCATAATTTCTGGCGCGAGCGTGACCAATAAACCCCTTTTCGGGTCGCCACGGTTTCCTGCAAGGCTTCCCGATTCATCCAGGCAACCATGAGGATACGGCCGGTTTTCCAGTCCTGTGCAATGGCAGGAATGAGACCTGCCTCGTCAAACTTCACCTCATCAAGCCAGCTCATGCGATTTCCCGAACATTAATGCCCTGTTGCGCCATAAATTCCTTGGCTTGTGCAATGGTGTATTCACCGTAGTGGAAAATACTGGCCGCCAGCACGGCGCTGGCCCTGCCTTTGGTGACACCATCACAAAGATGCTGCAAATTACCCACGCCACCAGAGGCAATAACAGGCACGGAAACGGCATCTGATACAGCACGGGTCAATTCAAGATCAAACCCTGATTTGGTGCCGTCACGATCCATGCTGGTCAACAAAAGCTCGCCAGCCCCGTAACGGGCCATCCGGATCGCCCATTCAATGGCATCAATGCCAGTCGCTTTGCGACCCCCATGGGTAAAGACCTCCCAACGATCGGGCTCGCCTTCGGCGGAAACCTTGCGGGCATCAATCGCCACCACGATGCATTGCGAACCGTAATAATCGGCGCTTTCCCGCACCAGCTCCGGGTTGGCCACGGCGGCACTGTTCATGGATACCTTGTCGGCACCGGCATTGAGCAAACGCTGGATATCGGCAACGGCACGAACGCCACCGCCAACCGTCAAGGGAATAAATACCTGGGAGGCCACCTGCTCGATAATTGGCAAAATGAGATCCCTGCCGTCACTGGTTGCCGTAATATCAAGGAATGTCAACTCATCGGCACCCTGCTCGTTATAACGACGGGCGATTTCAACCGGATCTCCGGCATCACGCAATTCGACGAAATTGATGCCCTTAACCACCCGGCCTGCCGTTACATCAAGGCAGGGGATAATGCGTTTGGTTAAGGTGGAGTCGGCATTGGCTGCAGTGTTCAAATCTCTTCCCCGTTCAACTCGTCAGCCAGTATCTGGGCCTCCTGGAAATTAAGGGTACCTTCATAAATACTGCGACCCAGAATGACGCCCTCAATTCCTTCATCTTCTACTGCACAAAGCGCTTCGATATCTTTAAGGTTGGTCACACCACCTGAAGCAATAACCGGAATTTTCACGGCCTGCGACAAGCGTACGGTCGCTTCAATATTCACACCGGTTAACATGCCATCGCGACCGATATCGGTATAAATAATAGACTCGACGCCGTAATCTTCAAATTTGCGGCCGAGATCAATCACATCGTGTTTGGTCAGCTTGCTCCAGCCATCGGTAGCGACTTTGCCATCCTTGGCATCAAGGCCAACAATCACATGACCCGAAAAAGCACTGCAGGCATCCTGCAGGAAACCTGGATTTTTAACTGCTGCCGTACCAATAATGACATATTCAATACCCAGATCGAGATAGCGTTCGATCGTATCCAGATCCCGAATACCGCCACCGATCTGGACAGGAATTTCGTCTCCGACCTCTTTCAGAATGGCCTGAATGGCTGCCTCGTTTTTAGGCTTACCGGCAATTGCACCATTAAGATCCACCAGATGCAACCGACGTGCACCTTGGTCGAGCCATTTGCGTGCCATTGCCTGAGGATCCTGGGAGAAAATTGTCGCGTCTTTCAGGTCACCCTGACGCAAGCGGACACACTGTCCGTCTTTTAAATCAATGGCTGGTATGAGCAGCATAGTGTTATATTAATAAATAAGATGATTAGAAAAATAAAACAGAATGAGCAAAAACCGTAATAGTGGACTCGTCATTCCCCGTAATAACTCTTTGTTGACAGTATCTTTGTTATGTAAGTCCCGCAGTCGTATTTATAACGCATTTTCAGCATTTAGTCCCGCAACTAAATGTCCCACTCCACAAAATTACGATACAGCCGCAAGCCGTGTCCGGCACTTTTTTCAGGGTGAAACTGAACGGCAAAAATATTATCCCTGGCCACCGCACAGGTAAACTCTTGCCCATATAGCGTGGTACCTACTGTCAGACTGTCATCATCAGGCACAACGAAATAACTGTGCACGAAATAAAAATAAGCCTCATCGGGAATACCTTGCCAAACCGGATGTGCACGGGTTTGCTTTACCCGACTCCAGCCCATATGAGGCACCTTGAGCAGTTCATTTTCGTGCGTCAGGGCGGCAAGTGGTGTATTTTCAGGTGCTGTGCTGGCGTAACGCTGGCCCTGGAACCGTTTTACGATACCCGGAAAAATACCCAGGCAAGTCGCGTTACCCTCTTCACTTCGCTCAAACAACATTTGCTCGCCTACGCAAATGCCCATCAAAGGTTTGCTGGCCGCTGCCTCCAGTACGGCCTCGCTAAGTCCGGACTGCACCAGATTGCGCATGCAATCGGGCATCGCGCCCTGACCGGGAAACACGATTCGATCGGCCGATTTGATGCCTGCGACATCAGAAGCCAGATAAACATTGGCATGCGGAGCCGCATGCGTTAATGCGCGGGCAACCGAATGCAGGTTGCCCATGCCATAATCCACAATTGCAATAGAGGGGGATTTCATTTTAAGTATGAAGCCTTTACAGAACGCCTTTGGTGGATGGGACAACGCCCGCATTGCGTGGATCTTCGGTAAGCGCCATGCGAAGTGCACGGCCAAAGGCCTTGAAGACGGTCTCAGCCTGGTGATGGGCATTAAAGCCACGCAGATTGTCGATATGCAAGGTAACCAGTGCATGATTGACAAAACCCTGGAAAAACTCACGGGTCAGGTCAACATCAAAACGACCAATATGTGAGCGGGTGAAAGGAATGTTGTACTCCAGACCGGGACGACCTGAGAAATCAATCACCACCCGCGACAGGGCCTCATCAAGTGGCACATAAGCATGGCCGTAACGCAAAATGCCTTTTTTGTCACCCACTGCCTTGGCAAAAGCCTGTCCCAGGGAAATACCCACATCTTCTACGGTATGGTGATCGTCAATGTGCAGGTCGCCATCGCAGGTAATATCGATATCAATCAAGCCATGACGCACGATCTGATCAAGCATGTGATCAAGAAACGGCACACCGGTATTCAGTGACTGCTTGCCGGTACCATCAAGGTTGATGGCAACCTTGATCTTGGTTTCATTGGTATTACGAACTATTTCTGCTGTACGCATATTCATCTCATCAAATATTTAATCTAAACGGTAGCGGGCGCTTTCGGCGTGTGCCTGCAAGCCTTCCCCGAAAGCCAGGGTGGCGGCGATTTTACCCAAGGTTTGTGCCCCCTCGCGTGATACCTGAATCAGGCTGGAACGCTTCTGGAAATCATAGACACCCAGGGGGGAGGAAAAGCGGGCGGTACGGGAAGTGGGCAACACGTGATTGGGGCCGGCGCAATAATCGCCCAGCGACTCCGAGCTGTAACGCCCCATGAAAATCGCACCGGCATGACGGATTTTCTCGGCCCATGCCGCGGCATTTTCAGTGGAAATCTCAAGGTGCTCAGGTGCGATCTCATTGGCAATTTCACACGCCTGATCAAGGTCACGCACTTTAATTAATGCACCCCGGTTGGCCAGACTGGTACGGATAATATCGGCCCTGGGCATGTTCGGCAATTGGTGCCCGATAGACGCGTACACCTGCTCCAGGTAAGCGGCATCAGGGCATAACAAAATGGCCTGCGCCAGCTCGTCATGCTCGGCCTGGGAGAACAGGTCCATGGCAATCCAGTCGGCAGGTGTGGTGCCATCGCAAATGATCAGGATTTCGCTGGGACCGGCAACCATATCAATGCCTACCGTTCCAAACACCCGGCGTTTGGCAGAAGCCACATAGGCGTTGCCTGGCCCCACGATTTTATCGACACCGGCAATTGACTGTGTGCCATAAGCCAGAGCTCCAACCGCCTGCGCGCCACCAATGGCGATCACCCGGTCAACCCCGGCAACTGCCGCCGCAGCCAGCACAATGGCGTTACGGCTGCCCCCCGGAGTAGGCGTTACCATGACAACTTCAGGCACACCCGCCACTTTGGCCGGCAAGGCATTCATTAATACCGAAGAAGGATAGGCCGCCTTGCCACCCGGCACATATAAACCGACACGATCCATGGGCGTTACTTTCTGGCCCAACAAAGTACCATCGGCCTCTGTGTAAGTCCAGGAGGCGGTTTTTTGTTTTTCATGATAGGCGCGAACCCTGTCCGCCGCACTTTCCAGCGCCTTGCGTTGTTCCGTTGGCAGGGCGTCCAGCGCTGCCTGGCAATCCGCAAGCGGAATTTCCAGTTCATGGATATGGCTTGCCTGTACCTGATCAAAGCGCTGCGTGTATTCAAGAACCGCCTCATCACCGCGCTGACGTACATCGTTCAGGATTTTCGCCACAGACTGCTCGATCTGCTCATCCTGCGAAGCATCAAAAGCAAGCAGGGTTTTCAACTGCTGGCCAAAATCTGCATCATTGGCATCTAACCGGTTTATTAAAGACATATCACTCTTTGCAAAAATAGTAAAAAACAGTCTGCCGCACAGACCCAACAAGAGCCTTTTGGTCAAAGGCCGTACCGACCGCTTTACACAGCCGCCTTTTGGAAGGCATCCAGTATGGGGGTCAGACGTGATGCCCGGGTTTTCAGTGCCGCCTGGTTTACGATAAGGCGTGAAGAAACGGGCATGACATCTTCAACCGGCACCAGGTTATTGGCACGTAACGTACCCCCTGTGGAAACCACATCGACAATGGCATCCGCCAATCCTACCAAAGGCGCCAATTCCATTGAACCATACAGTTTAATGATATCAACATACACCCCTTTCTTGGCGAAATGTTCACGTGCCACATTGACATATTTGGTTGCCACACGCAGGCGCGCACCCTTTTTCACGGCTTCCTCATAATCAAAGCCTTCGCGCACCGCCACTGCCAGACGGCATTTGGCAATATTCAGGTCGATGGGCTGATACAGCCCACCTGGCTGTTCCTTGGCATATTCATACAGCACATCGCGACCGGCAATACCGAAATCGGCCGCACCGTACTGCACGTACGTAGGGACATCGGAGGCCCTTACAATCAGCAAACGCAAGCGGGGATCACTGGTTGGCAGAATCAACTTGCGTGAAGACTCGGGACTTTCACTGACTGAAATCCCGGCAGCCTCAAGCAAAGGCATGGTTTCTTCAAAAATGCGCCCCTTGGAAAGCGCCATCGTCAACATTTCATTATCTTCGTTAGACATATTACCCACGCAGTCGTTCAATTTGTGCTCCCAGCCTTTTCAATTTTACTTCCATTTGCTCATAGCCACGATCAAGATGGTAAATCCGGTCGATGATGGTTTCACCACTGGCCGCCAAAGCGGCAATGACCAGACTGGCCGATGCACGCAAATCGGTTGCCATGACCTTGGCACCAAACAATTGCGTGACGCCATTAACCACGGCCGTATGGCCATCCAGCTCAATATCGGCCCCCATACGAATCAACTCAGGCACATGCATGAAGCGGTTTTCAAAAATATTTTCTACAATGACAGCCGTTCCGCTCGCGATGGTATCAAGCGCCATGATCTGGGCCTGCATATCGGTGGGAAAGCCGGGGTGTTCGAAGGTCTTGACCCCTACTGCCCGAGGCTTGCCACTCATTGAGGCACGAATCCAGTCGGGTCCGGTTTCCAGCTCAAGACCTGATTCCTCAAGTTTATCCAGGATGGCACCCATGGTTGAAGGGGCCGCATTACGCAACAGGATATCCCCCCCCGTGACACCCACCGCGCACAGGAAAGTACCGGCTTCGATACGGTCGGGAACCACCCGGTAATCGGCACCATGCAACTGCTCCACACCCTCAATGACGATTCTGTCAGTACCGTGCCCACTGATTTTGGCGCCCATGGCAATCAGCAGTTCAGCCAGATCAACGACTTCGGGTTCACGTGCCGCGTTTTCAAGAATGGTGGTGCCTTTGGCCAACGCCGCAGACATGAGGAACTGTTCGGTACCGCCAACGGTGACCATATCGGTATGAATGGAAGCACCCTGCAACCTTGGTGCCTTGGCCAGGACAAAGCCGTGCTCAACACGGATGTCGGCCCCAAGGGTGGCCAAGCCCTTGATGTGTTGATCGACCGGCCGTTGCCCGATGGCACAGCCACCCGGCAAGCTGACCTTGGCCTGGCCAAAACGCGCCAATAATGGCCCCAACACCAAAATGGACGCACGCATGGTTTTCACCAGCTCATAAGGCGCCTCATAACTGACAATCCGATTGGCCTGCAACTGAACCACACCGTCATCCAGCCACTGGATGTTCACGCCAAGCTGCCCCAATACCTTCAGCGTGGTATGGATATCATTCAGCGCCGGCACATTGCGCAGAACAACCGGCTCGGCCGTTAGCAAAGTTGCGCATAAAATAGGCAAGGCAGCGTTCTTGGCGCCTGATATGGTCACCTCTCCGGAAAGACGGTTACCACCGATAATGCGCAATTTATCCATTCACTTTATACTCTTCAGGGGTTAGCGTTTTCATTGACAAGGCATGAATTTCAGCCTTCATTTTATCGCCCAATGCCGCGTAAACCAGCTGATGCCGGGCAATCAGGCGTTTTCCTTCAAAGGCAGCACTCACGATGAGGGCCTCGAAATGGGAACCGTCGCCCACTACTTCTATATGTTCACAGGCCAGGTTGGAAGTGATGTATTCACGAATCTGTTCAGGAGTGGGTAACATTTTATGTCCTAAGTTTATAGCCACTTGCCAACAATTTTAATGCCAGCAACGAGGTCAGGATGAAAAAACAAAATACGACAGAAAAGCTGTGCCAGACCGAAACATCGGAAATACCGAAAAAACCATAGCGAAAGCCGTCTATCATGTAAAAGACAGGATTCCAGTGCGACACAGCCTGCCAGAATGACGGCAGGGAATGAATGGAATAAAACACGCCCGACAGGAAAGTGGCGGGCATGATCAGGAAATTCTGGAACAGGGCCAACTGGTCAAATTTCTCGGACCAAAGCCCCGCAACCAGGCCCAGACTGGAAAAAACACCACAGGCCATGACGGCAAAAAGCAACATCCATAAAGGCTGGACTGGCGTCAATGGCATGAACAGTAAAGCCACGACCCAAATGCCCACACCCACGCACAACCCCCGCACAATACCCGCAAGCATATAGGCACCGAAAATTTCCAGATAAGACAACGGAGGCAGCAGCACGAATACAAGGTTACCCGTAATACGGCTTTGGATAAGTGAGGAGGAAGGATTGGCAAAAGCGTTTTGCATCATACTCATCATCATGAGCCCCGGCATTAAAAATGCCACATAAGACAGAGTGCCATATACCTGCACACGCCCTTCCAGGACCTGGGCAAAAACCAGCAAATACAGCAAGGCAGTCATCACCGGTGCCGCCACGGTCTGAAGGGATACTTTCCAGAAACGCAATAGTTCCTTGCGCAGCAAGGTGGGAAAACCAGAGCCAAACTTAATATTTTGTTGTAAAGGATTCATTACGCTGCCTGTTCACTTCCGGTATGCATGATTTGCACAAAAGTTTCTTCAAGATCATCGCTGCCAAATTGGGCCATCAAGGCCTGGGTGGTATCAAGGGCGATCATTTTGCCTTTTCTGAGAAAGGCGATACGGCCACACAGCGTTTGTGCTTCTTCAAGGTAATGGGTCGTTAACAAGATGGTATGGCCTTCTTTATTCAATCTGGAAATGAAATCCCAGAGGCTGCGCCGCAAATCCACGTCAACCCCGGCCGTGGGCTCATCAAGAATGATGACAGGCGGACGGTGCACCAGGGCCTGAGCAACCAGCACCCGGCGTTTCATGCCACCTGACAAGGCTCGCATATTGGTATCGGCCTTGTCGGACAGACCAAGATTCAGGAGAATCTCGTCGATCCAGTCATCGTTATTTCGCAAACCGTAATAACCTGATTGATTACGCAAGGTTTCCCGGACGGTAAAAAACGGGTCATAGACCAGTTCCTGGGGAACCACTCCCAAAGAGCGACGCGCGTTTTTATAATCGGCAACCACATCGTAACCACAGATACTGGCCCTGCCATTGCTGGGACGTGACAAGCCGGCCAAAATGGAAATAAGCGATGTTTTACCGGCCCCATTGGGACCCAGCAAACCAAAAAACTCGCCCGGCTCAATATTGAGACTGATATCATTGAGTGCCTGAAACCCCTGGCGGGCAGGCGAACCAGAAAACAACCTTTGCCTTAAGGAAAGGGTAGGCGCATAAATTTTGGAAATATTTTCTATTTTGACAGCTGACATATTCATATAAAAAAAGGCCTGTTCCCGACACGAAACAGACCCCTGATTATAGCCTTTTACATGTTACTTTCGTTGATTTAACGCGTTTATCAGGCCATCAATACCATTTTGCGCAATCTGTGAAGCAAACTGGTTGCGATAATTCTGGATCAACCAAATCCCTTCAACACTGAAATCGTATACTTTCCAGCTATCACCCGATTTTTCCAGTCGATAGTCAACCGCCACCGGACCGGAATCCGAAATAATGGTTGAGCGAACCACGACATCATTGGCATTCGGATTGCCACGAAATGGCTGCATTTCAATTTTTGTACTTGCCGAGACTTGCTTGAAAGCACCGCTATAAGTACGAATCAAGGTGCTTTTAAACGCATTGGTCAGCGCCGTCTTCTGTTCGGGGGTTGCCTGACGCCAGGGTTGACCGGTAGCCAGTCGTGTCGTTTTCTGGAAATCAAGATAAGGCATCAATTTGTTATTGACAATCTCATTGATGGCAGTGATATTGCCACTGCGCGCAGCAGTGTTTTGTTTGACCGCCTCAAGGGTTTGGTTGGCAATTTGCTCTACAAATTGCGTTGGACTTTGAGCAGCCTGGGCCGTGCCAAGCAAGCCGGCCGATACGAAAGCCATGGCGGCAAAACGCCTGGCCAACAGAAACACGGATTGGAGCTTCATGATTTCTCCTGAATATTCACAAAAATAAAATAATTAATAACTAAAAAAAAGTTCAATGCTATGAAAACACAAACCGACGACCAATACATTAAGTAAATGAAGGATTTGTCAGAAAGCGTTAACAGATGAGGGGAAACTGAAACCCACTGAAAAACCTATTTCTCAATAAATGGTTTCTCAGGGGTTGAAGCGTTAACGCACACAAGCAATTATTCGCCAGGATCCTCATACTGGGGTACAGATGCATCATGACCCGCCTGCTCGGGATCATCATAAACGGGAACGGGCATATCGTCCGCGGCGACATCCTGCACTTCGGGGCGCAGCTTGCTTTCAAGCAGCGCCTTACGGTTTTGCTGGTAGGCATCACGTACAAACGTGTATTTATCCAGGGCGACATCCTCGGCCAAGGCATCGGCATCAAGCAGGTTGGTACGCGTATCAATGACTTTGAGAGCCATAATGGCATTACGCACGGATACATCATCAATCGCAGCAGGCGATGCATAGACTGCAGTTCCCCCGGCAACATCACCCACAAGACCTATACTGTCGCGCACGGTACTCGGACCAAAGAAAGGCAATACAACATAAGGACCATTGCCAACACCCCAGACACCTAACGTAGTGCCAAAGTCATTGGGGATTTTATGCGCGCCATTCATGGTGGCCACATCAATACAGCCGCCAATACCCATGGTGGAGTTGAACAAAACACGTCCAAAGGTATTGATTGAATCGAGTGCCCTGCCCTGCAACATGCTATTGATGGCCGACCAGACATCACCCAGGTTTCCAAAAATATTCCGTACACAGGTACGAACCGGGCTGGGCGTAACCGCCTTGTAACCGGTTGCCACCGGTTTGAGCAAGACCTTATCAACCGTCTCATTGAACTCAAACATGCTGCGGTTATAGCTTTCCAAAGGGTCTTCAGGAGTGGGGTGCGGCACCGAGGCACACCCGCTTACCAGTAGCCCGACACTGGCCAGACCTAATGTTTTTCTGACAGTTTTTTTGTTAATCATGATTTTCTCTTCTGAGCGTCTTGGCATTTAAAAATTTAACACAAACATTCCGGCAATGAACGGCTGCCTGATATTACTGTCCATTCGCTGAGGAACCTTCCCTCTCAGCACTTGAGAACAAAAATTTACTGATTAATTCTTCAAGTACAACCGCACCTTGTGTGAACATGATTTCACTGCCATTGACCAGGTCGCTTTCATCCGCTCCCGGTGTCAGACCGATATATTGCTCTCCCAGCAATCCCGCAGTCATGATAGAGGCAGAGGAGTCCAGGGGGAACTTATAACGCTCTTCAAGGCTTAACTCTACCACAGCCTTAAATTCGCGGTTGTCGAATTGAATGTTTTTTACGCGGCCCACCACCACCCCATTGCTTTTAACAGCTGCCCGGGTTTTAAGGGCACCCACGTTATCAAATTTGGCACTAACAGTATAAGTAGGCTCAAAACTGAAAGAACTTAAATTGCCCGCCCTTAATGCCATGAACATCAGCGCAACGGCACCCAGTAACACAAACAAACCCACCAGAAAATCGGTTTTCTTACTCATTGTCATCCATCCTGGTACCGGGCTTGGCAAGCAAACCCGCCTTGCCCGGTACATATTTCACTCATTGATTAAAACATTACTGCGGTTAACAGGAAATCAAGCCCCAAAACCGCCAGGGAACTTCTGACCACCGTTCGGGTTGTCGCCCTGGAAACCCCTTCAGGCGTCGGCCTGGCATACCACCCTTCAAACAGGGCAATCAGCATCACGGCAAAACCAAACACAATACTTTTAATCAGGCCGTTACCGACATCGGAAAAAACATCCACCCCATTTTGCATTTGCGACCAGAACGAGCCGGCATCGACATTGATCATGAGGACACCCACCACCCAGCCACCAATAATACCCACGGCAGAAAAAATGGCCCCCAGTATCGGCATGGCAATGACACCCCCCCACAATCGCGGAGCAAGAATCCGGCGCAAGGGACTGATGCCCATGACATCAATGGCCGCCAGCTGTTCCCCGGCCTTCATCAGACCAATTTCAGCTGTAATGGAAGTACCTGCCCGACCGGCAAACAACAAGGCAGTGACCACCGGGCCCAGCTCACGAACCAGGCTAAGAGCCACCAACAAGCCCAGGGCTTCTTCGGACCCATACATGGACAGGGTGTTATACCCCTGCAAGCCCAGGACAAAGCCCACAAACAGTCCTGAAACGGCGATAATCAGCAAGGAGTGATTACCAATAAAATGCACCTGATCAATCACCAGTCGCGGACGACGCAGCACAATACCTGATTTACGGAAGAGTTCCCAGGTAAATTTACTGAATACCCCCAGGCCACTGATGACATTAATGATAAATGCCCCCAGGGCACTGATACTTTTGAAAATCATAAGCCCTCTTTGCGTTTTGACAACCAGCTGGAAAACGCTGGCGTATCCGGATACTCAAAAACCACCGGGCCTTCAGGCGAACCATGCAGAAACTGTTTCACATAGCCATCCTCAGAGGCACGCAAATCCTCTGGTGTACCAGACGCCAGCAATTTACCATGCCCCACCATATATACCTGATCAACGATTTGAAAAGACTCGTCGATATCATGGGTAATAAGCACCGAAGCGCAGCCAAGACGGTCACTGAGATTACGGATCAACTGGGCCGTCATGCCCAGCGAGATCGGATCCAGTCCGGCAAAAGGCTCGTCATAGAGGACCAATTCAGGCTCAAGCACGATAGCACGAGCCAGGGCGACACGCCGCGCCATCCCCCCGGAGATTTCCGAAACGGCCAAATGCGCTGCCGCTCTCAGGCCCACCGCATCCAGTTTGTCCAGTACTTTTTCAAGAATGACCGCTTCGCTGTCTTTAGTCAGTTCACGCAAAGGAAAGGCCACATTATCGAATACATTCAAATCGGTAAACAAGGCCCCCTGCTGGAACAGAACCCCCATACGTTGACGGATATTACGCAGGACATTCGGACCGACCTGCGCCAGATTCTGGCCAAAGGCGGTCACTACCCCTTTTTGGGCAATGAGCTGACCAATCGCAGCCCGTAACAAGGTTGTCTTGCCTGAGCCGGAGCCACCTATCAGCGCGACAACCTGCCCCTTTTTCACCTGCAAATCAAGGTGATCAAGTATCATCCGCTCTCCGTAGCCCAGTGACACATCGGAAAATCGAAGAATGACATCTGAATTGGAAAGATGATCGTTCAACGGAATAACCCTTAAAAATTTAAAAAAGAACCATTGTAGCTGATCAAAGTTTACGCCACATCAACTTACACCAAAAAAAACCCCGAAACATTATTTCTGTTCCGGGGTCTGTATGGTATGTTCAAAAAATTTGCCAATAACAATCATTGACTATCGTGGCAAAACAGTCTCTCCCATTAGATACTGGTCTACCGCACGGGCACATTGTCGCCCTTCGCGAATCGCCCACACCACCAGGGACTGGCCACGACGCATATCGCCCGCTGCAAAAACCTTGTCAACATTGGTACGATAGTCTTCGGTATTGGCACGGATATTGCCACGCGCGTCCCTATCCAAGCCAAAGGCATCCAGCACGGCAGGCACTGGCGCCACAAAGCCCATGGCCAGCAACACCAGATCGGCCTTCAGTTCAAATCCGGAGCCTTCGATTTCAGCCATTTTCATCTGGCCGGTCGCTTCATCACGCAACCACTCCACCCGAGCACCCACCAGTTTTTCAACCTTGCCTTTTTCACCCTGAAACGCTTTGGTCACAATCGCCCAATCCCGCTGACAACCCTCTTCATGGGAAGAGGAAGTACGCAGTTTGGCTGGCCAATACGGCCAGGTCAGTTCCCGATTTTCCTCATCCGGCAATTTGGACATCAATTCAATCTGGGTCACCGATGCCGCCCCCTGGCGGTTACTGGTGCCCACACAGTCCGAGCCGGTGTCACCACCACCAATCACCACGACATGCTTGCCCTTGGCCACAATTTGGCCGCTTAAGCGATCACCGGCATTGACCTTGTTTTGCTGGCGCAGAAAATCCATGGCGAAATGCACCCCATTCAGTTCCCTGCCGGGTACCGGCAAGTCACGGGGCACTTCAGCGCCGCCGGCCATGATGATCGCATCAAACGCTTTTTGCAGCTCGGCGGGACTAATGATTGTCAGCCCATCTTCCACGGTATCGCCCGGTACTCCGATGTAGGTAGAGGCGCGAAATTCCACCCCCTCGGCCTCCATCTGGGTCATGCGCCGGTCAATCAGGCCTTTATCCAGTTTGAAATCGGGAATGCCATAACGCAGCAAACCGCCAATCCGGTTACTCTTTTCAAAAACCGTCACGCTGTGACCGGCCCGGCTCAATTGCTGGGCAGCAGCCAAACCCGCCGGCCCTGAGCCCACCACCGCCACGCGTTTACCGGTTTTTTTGGCCGGAGGCTGGGGCACAACCCAACCCTTTTCCCATCCCTTGTCAATAATGGCATGCTCGATAGACTTGATACCTACTGCATCATTATTGATATTCAGGGTACAGGCCGTCTCACAGGGAGCCGGGCAAATACGTCCGGTAAATTCCGGAAAATTATTGGTGGAGTGCAGCGTGCCCAAGGCCTGTTTCCATTCCTGCCGGTAAACCAGATCATTCCAGTCAGGAATAATATTATTAACCGGACAGCCATTGGTACAGAAAGGGATACCGCAATCCATGCAGCGTGCCCCCTGTTGCTGCGCCTGCTTGTCATCCAGTGCCAGCACGAACTCCCGGTAATGCTTGATACGCGTACTGGCAGGCTCATACGACTCGCTGATTCTTTCAAATTCCAGAAAACCTGTTGTTTTTCCCATGATTTTTCCTAATTACCCTTAAGCCACTTTCTGGCAGGCTTGTTCTGATTGCCACATTTCCGACAGTGCCCGACGATATTCAACCGGCATCACCTTGACGAACTGGGCACGTGATACCTCCCAATTGCTGAGCAGATCACGGGCACGGAAACTGCCTGTCAGACGAAAATGCTCTTCAACCAGATAACGTAAAATGGCTTCATCGGTTTGCCGGTTGTCACCACGCTTGGCGGTATGCCAGCACTCGATCCGGGCTTCTTTTTCCTGCTCTGCATGAGACACAACCGCTTCCAGCTCTACCATGCTCAGGTTACAACGCCGCTTGAACTTGCCCTCAGGGTCCCATACATAGGCCACACCCCCAGACATACCCGCGGCAAAATTGCGTCCGGTCTCTCCGAGCACCACCACAGTACCACCTGTCATATATTCACAGCCATGATCGCCGGTACCCTCAACCACTGCCGCTGCCCCCGAGTTGCGTACGGCAAAACGCTCACCGGCAACGCCATTGAAATAGGCCTCACCACCCAACGCACCATACAGCACGGTATTGCCCACGATAATATGCTCGGGACCATAACCTCTGAAGTCATTCGGTGAACGGATGGAAATCCGCCCGCCGGACAAGCCCTTGCCCACATAATCATTGGCTTCCCCGACCAGATCAAAACTGATGCCATGCGCCAGAAAGGCGCCAAAACTTTGACCGGCAACGCCGTTAAACTGAATGTGAATAGTGTCATCCGGCAAGCCTTCATGACCATATTTTCTGGCCACCACACCTGACAGCATGGCACCCACCGTACGGTTGCGGTTACGTACCGGAATAATGAAAGAAACTTTCTCACCCCGTTCAATCGCACTCTTGCTGCGCTCTATCAATTGCTTGTCCAGGGCGCCCTCAAGACCATGATCCTGTGCTTCGGTATGATATTTGCCCGTTTCGGTGTCAGGCTGGTAAAACACACGGGAGAAATCCAGTCCTTTGGCTTTCCAGTGTGTCACGCCAGCTCGCATGTCCAGCAAATCTGCACGTCCGACCAAATCGTCAAACTTGCGGATACCCAGCTGCGCCATGATTTCCCTGACCTCCTCGGCCACGAAGAAGAAATAATTCACCACGTGCTCGGGTTTGCCCTTGAATTTCTGGCGCAATACGGGATCCTGGGTGGCCACGCCAACCGGACAGGTATTCAAATGACATTTGCGCATCATGATGCAGCCTTCCACCACCAAAGGTGCAGTGGCAAAACCGAACTCATCGGCGCCCAACAGGGCTCCAATCACCACATCGCGGCCGGTTTTCATCTGGCCATCAGCCTGCACCCGCACACGGCTGCGCAATTTATTCAGCACCAGGGTTTGCTGGGTTTCAGACAGACCCAGCTCCCACGGCGTACCGGCATGCTTGATCGAGGAAATGGGCGAGGCACCGGTGCCGCCATCATGGCCGGCAATCACAATATGGTCAGACTTGGCTTTGGCCACACCGGCCGCAATCGTGCCAACCCCCACCTCGGAAACCAGCTTGGTGGAAATGGAAGCGCTTGGGTTCACATTTTTCAGATCATGGATCAGCTGAGCCAGATCCTCGATGGAATAAATATCATGGTGTGGTGGTGGCGAAATAAGCCCCACACCCGGTACGGAGTAACGCAATTTGGCGATGTATTCAGATACCTTATGTCCTGGCAACTGCCCGCCCTCACCAGGCTTGGCACCCTGGGCCATTTTGATCTGAATCTGATCGGCACTGCTTAAATACTCGGCACTGACACCAAAGCGACCGGATGCCACCTGTTTGATTTTTGAACGCAGCGAATCCCCTTTAAGCAATGGAACTTCAGCAACGATGCGGTCAGCACCAAGCACCGAAGCCAGGGTATCACCTGTTTTGATATTGCTTTTACCGCTTTGCATTTCCGCACGGTAACGCAACTCATCCTCGCCACCCTCGCCGGTATTGGACTTGCCGCCAATCCGGTTCATGGCCACCGCCAGTACGGCATGCGCCTCGGTAGAGATAGAGCCCAATGACATGGCACCGGTGGCAAAACGTTTGACGATCTCCTTGGCTGGCTCGACCTCTTCCAGCGCAATGGCCCTGGCAGGATCCACTTTGAACTCAAACAATCCACGAAACGTCATGTGACGGCGTGACTGGTCGTTGATCAGCTGGGCATATTCCTTGTAAGTGCGGTAATTATTGGCACGAGTGGCATGCTGCAACTTGGCGATCGAATCGGGCGTCCACATATGCTCTTCACCACGAATACGGAACGCGTAATCCCCTCCGGCATCCAGCTCATTGGCCAATACCGGATCATTGCCAAACGCCTGCCGATGCAGTCTAAAGGCCTCTTCGGCCACTTCAAAAATACCCAAACCTTCTATATTGCAGGGTGTACCGGTAAAGTACTTGCGCACAAGATCGCTTTTCAGGCCCACCGCCTCAAAAATCTGTGCCCCGGTATAAGACATATAGGTTGAAATACCCATTTTGGACATGACCTTGTTCAGGCCTTTACCAACCGCCTTGATATAATTTTTAACGGCTTTTTCACCGCCTGTTGCGGCCAGGGTCTCCATGGCCAGATAAGGGTAAACCGCCTCGGCTCCATACCCGCCCAACAGGGCAAAATGATGTACCTCACGCGCTGAGCCGGTTTCCACCACCAGACCGGTATTGGTCCGAAGGCCGGAACGGATAAGGTGCTGGTGAATGGCTGAGGTGGCCAGCAGGGCCGGAATGGCCACATGTTCACTATCCACCTTGCGATCTGAAATAATCAGGATATTGAAGCCGCTTCTGACCGCATCCACGGCACTGGCACATAAAGCGGCAATACAGGCTTCAATCCCTTCCGTACCCCAGCTGGCAGGGTAAGTGATATCCAGCTCGTGACAGCGGAATTTATTATCGGTATAACGCTCGATTTCACGCAGACGTGACATGCCCACGCTGTCCAGCACGGGTTGGGAAACCTCTATCCGCTGGGGTGGATTAACGTTGTTGATATCCAGCAGATTGGGCTTGGGTCCAATAAAGGAAACCAGCGACATCACCATTTGCTCGCGGATTGGATCAATCGGCGGATTGGTGACCTGCGCAAACAGCTGACGGAAATAATTATAGAAAGACTTCGAGCGGTTGGACAGCACGGCCAAAGGCGCGTCGTTACCCATTGAGCCAATCGCCTCTTCGCCATTTTTACCCATGGGTTCAAGAATGAACTTGATATCCTCCTGGGTCCAGCCAAACGCCTGCTGGCGATCCAGCAAAGAAGCGTGGCTCATGTAGTCGGCAGCATGTACCGTGTCTGTGGCGGGCAAATCGTCCAGGCGTACGCGCAAACGCTCGATCCACTGTCTGTAGGGACGGTTATTGGCCAATTGAGACTTGATTTCCTCATCATCAATAATGCGGCCCTGCTCCAGGTCAATCAGCAACATTTTTCCGGGTTGCAAACGCCATTTTTTCACAATCCGATGCTCTGGGATGGTCAGGGTACCGGCTTCTGAAGCCAGAATGATCATATTGTCATCGGTAATCAGGTAACGGGCCGGACGAAGGCCATTGCGGTCCAGGGTGGCACCGATCTGGCGACCATCGGTAAATGCCACGGCAGCAGGACCATCCCAGGGTTCCATTTTGGCGGCATTATACTCATAGAAAGCACGACGGTTGACATCCATGTCGGTATGCTGTTCCCAGGCTTCGGGAATCATCATCATCATGGCATGGGCCAGCGAGTAACCCGATGTCACCAGCAATTCCAGGCAATTGTCAAAGGTGGCCGTATCAGACTGTCCTTCGTAAACAATCGGATAGAGTTTTTGCAGGTCGCTGCCCAGCACCGCGGATTCCATCATACCTTCACGGGCACGCAGCCAGTTGAAGTTACCCTTGACCGTATTGATCTCTCCGTTATGCGCAATCATGCGATAAGGATGGGCCAATGGCCAGGCTGGAAAGGTATTGGTGGAAAACCGCTGGTGCACCATGGCCAGGGCGGAAACAGTCCGCGTATCGGCCAGGTCACGGTAATAGGTCCCCACCTGATCGGCCAGTAACAAACCTTTATAAACTACCGTGCGAACCGATGCGGATGGCACAAAATATTCGGTACTATGAGCCAGATTCATGGCCTGAATGGCATGACTCGCGGTTTTACGAATCACATACAACTTTCTTTCCAGGGCATCGGGCACCATCACATCCGGGCCACGACCAATGAACAGCTGACGGATAACCGGCTCGCAAGCGCGTACCGCCGGTGACATGGGCATATCACTGTCTACCGGCACATCGCGCCAGCCCAGCAGAACCTGCCCTTCATCGCGGACCGCCCGTTCCAGTTCTTTTTCACAAGCCAGCCGGGAAGCGGTTTCTTTTGGCAGGAAAACCATGGCCACCCCATACTCGCCCTCAGGTGGCAGCGTGACGCCCTGGCGTGCCATTTCATCCCGATACAGGGCATCCGGAATCTGGATCAGGATACCAGCGCCATCACCCATTAACTTATCGGCACCCACCGCACCACGGTGGTCCAGATTTTCAAGAATTTTCAGGCCCTGCTGTACAATGGCATGGCTTTTTTGTCCCTTAATATTAGCCACAAACCCGACACCACAGGCATCATGTTCATTGTCCCGGTCGTACAGGCCCTGGGACCGGGGCTGCCGGTGTGGTGGTATACCAATGGCCGAGGCATCAATAAACGCCTCTGTCACAATATCTTTATTAATCAGGGTAGACATACATGCTCCGCAATGGGTTCGAGCTAAACAAGGTTCTTTTCAGCTTTCAAGAATAAAGACAAAATTCTTACTGCGCAACAAAAATAAAAGGGGTCGAACCCTATTTTTTTATCATTATTATTTTTGCTTAAAAAATAAGGGACAGACCAATTAAATATTTGTTTTTATTGGAAATACCCTTATTTTGAGCCAGTATTAAAATTTCCATTTTTCACATAACAATAAAAGCCCGACACCAATTGCGTTTACAATTCTGTTTTATTTTCCTACTTGAATACAACACCCAGCCATGACCGCCACTTCCTTTTCTTCCTTACCCCTTTCTGCCGAACAACAACATAATCTGTCGGAATTGGGTTACGCCACCATGACACCCATACAGGCGGAAAGCCTGCCCCTGATCCTGGCCGGTCGGGATGTTCTGGCCCAGGCACAAACCGGCAGCGGCAAAACCCTGGCTTTCGGCCTGGGCATCATGCAAAAAATCAACCCGGTCTTTTTTGGCATCCAGGGTCTGGTCCTGTGTCCCACCCGGGAACTGGCCGACCAGGTTTCCCGGGAACTGCGGAAACTGGCACGCGCCTTGGGCAATATCAAAATCCTGACCCTGTGTGGTGGTGCAGCCTTGCGCCCCCAAATAGAATCGCTTTCGCATGGCGCACATATTGTGGTGGGTACCCCCGGGCGCATCCTGGACTTGCAGGAACGTGGGCAACTGGAGCTGGGCACGGTTAAAACACTGGTGTTTGATGAAGCCGACCGCATGATTGACATGGGTTTTTATGATGATATTTGCGCCATTACCCGCGCCTGCCCGCTAAAACGCCAAACCCTGATGTTTTCAGCCACTTATCCGGCTCCTATCCTGCAAGACTGCGAAGGTTTCATGATCAACCCTGAAAAGGTCCAGGTCGAATCCCTGCCCAGCCAGAGCCAGATTGAGCAGGTTTTTTATGAAATCAACCCCGAACAGCGTTTTGCGGCAACCGCTACCCTGCTTAATCATTTCCGCCCGGTATCCACCCTGGCATTTTGCAATACCAAGGCGCAATGCGAGGCACTGGCAGAAGACCTGCAGCAGCGTGGCATCCGGGCACTTGTCTTGCATGGCGATCTGGAACAGCGCGACCGTGAAGATGTACTGGTTCAGTTTATCAACCAGAGCTGTTCGGTACTGGTGGCCACCGATGTGGCCGCCCGCGGCCTGGACATCCAGACCCTCGATGCCGTGATCAACGTGGATATCTCTCCCAACGCGGAAACCCACATCCACCGCATTGGGCGCACAGGCAGGAGTGAAGCCAAAGGGTTGGCATTAACCTTGTGCAGCCCGCAAGAAAGGTTCAGGGCGGAACGCATTGAAAAAACGCTTGAAGCACCATTGGACTGGCAGGATTTACCCCAGGTCAAAGACAATGCCCGTTCTTTACAGCCGCCCATGAAAACCATTTGCCTGCGGGCCGGCAAAAAAGACAAGATCCGCCCTGGCGACTTGCTGGGCGCCCTAACCAAAGACATTGGCCTGCAGGCCAGCCAGGTGGGCAAAATCAATATTTATGATTTTGTTTCTTTTGTTGCCATTGAACGCAAGGTAGCCAATGACACGATTACCAAACTTCGTGAGCGCACCATCAAGGGCAAGCAGTTGCAAATGCGGTTCATGGAATAAGTATCTCGTGCAAAGCACAGCCAGACTGCAGCGATTAAATCGCCACGGTCTGGCGAACCGCACGGTTCCAGTTTTCCATTAAGCGGGCCGCTTCATCCCGCCCGATATTCGGCTCAAAACGGCGCTCTTCACGCCATAATGAAGAAAGTTCATCGGTACCCGACCACAGCCCAATCTGCAAGCCGGCCAAATAAGCCGCACCCAGGGCAGTGGTTTCAATAATTTGGGGACGGACCACTGGAATCCCCAGCAAATCGGCCTGAAACTGCATCAAGGCATCATTCACGCAAGCACCGCCGTCCACCCGCAACTCCTGCAAGGGCACACCATTGCCTGCCCTGGCATCAAGACTCATGGCTTCCAGCAAGGCAGCACTTTGATAGGCAATACTTTCAACCGCTGCCCTGGCAATGTGTGCCGCTGTCGTACCCCTGGTCAGGCCGGTAATGCTTCCGCGCGCATCGGCATCCCAATACGGCGCACCCAGACCGGTAAAAGCGGGCACAAAAAACACCCCGCCGCTATCAGGCACCGATTCGGCCAACGACTGCACCTGGGCACTTTGGTTAATAATGCCCAGGCCATCACGCAACCATTGCACCACCGCCCCACCCACAAATACGCTACCTTCAAGGGCATATTCCTGGATCTCACCATGCCGGGCCGTCCGGGTGGTCAACAGGCCATTGCCAGACACCCTGAAATGCTCACCCGCGTGCAACAGGGCAAAACAGCCGGTACCATACGTATTCTTGGCCATTCCGGCCCTGAAACAAGCCTGGCCAAATAAGGCACTTTGCTGGTCACCCGCCACCCCACCAATCGGTATGACATATCCGGCAATCGCTTCATCCATCTGACCATAAGAGGCACTGGATGGCAACACCTCGGGCAGCATATTGGCCGGAATACCGAATAAATCCAGCAAAGCCGGATCCCAGCGATTTTCCCGGATATTGAACAGCAGGGTACGCGACGCATTGCTGACATCGGTGGCATGCACCCGACCTTTGCTTAACTGCCATAACAGCCAGCTGTCCACCGTACCAAAGGCCAATTCTCCCTGTTCGGCCAGCTGACGGGCATTGGGGACGTTTTCAAGAATCCAGCTCAATTTGGTGGCCGAGAAATAAGCATCCAGTTTCAGGCCCGTGCGTTCCTGGATAAACGGCTCAAGCCCCTTTTCCCTTAAGGTACGGCACAGGGCTTCACCACGCCGGTCTTGCCAGACAATGGCCCGACATAATGCCTGCCCGGTTTTACGATGCCAGACCAGGGTGGTTTCCCGTTGATTGGTAATACCCGCTGCCGCTATCCGCCCCGGACTGACTCCTGACTGACGAATAACCGCCTGCAGGGTTGCCAACTGTGATTGCCAGATTTCCTGCGGCTCATGCTCCACCCAGCCCGATTGCGGATAATACTGGGGAAACTCCTGCTGCGCCATGGCGACAATATTGCCATGCCGGTCAAACAGAATACTGCGCGAACTTGAAGTTCCCTGGTCAAGGGCCAGTAAATAGTCCATATCCATCCTTTTCATTTTTCATTCTTTATGTCTGGACAGTATATCGTTTCCAACATTAAGCTTGAACAGGACAATAAAGAAGAATGACAAACGAGCAGAAGCGTTCAATGAACAGGCCTTTATGTCTCTTCGGATTCGGGCTGGATTTTTCTTGGACGACCACGCTTACCAGGGCTGACACGTCGACTGGCACTGCCTGAGAGCGACGCCAGGAATGACTCGCTACCCAGCGCCCATTGTCCCGCCAGGGCAGCGGCAATCCTGGCACTTTCATTCATGGACAAACCGTGGTGGAACATTTCCCGATATCGGGCCTGACGGTCAAATGGGGTATTGCCAGTCTGCCAATAATCCTCATGATCGCTCAACCAGGCCACCGAGCCCAGACTGGCACCGGTATGAATACCCGCCGAGGACCAAGGCCACAACTCGGGCGCATCCATGCCTTTCTCGCGACTGGTAAAGGACTCCATCCAAACCATGGCTGGCAGCACCCACTGCCCGGGCTCAAGCAGGGCAGAACGGTATCGGCCCTGAAAAACAGGCCCGGATCGCAACGAGGCCGCCAGGTTTCTGCCTAACGACTGCATGACACGGGAAATACCCTGTTCGTTTTCAGGTGTTGCAAGCAAGAGGATGCTGTCATCAACCAGCGTCCAGCCATGCAAGGCCACTTTATGCACATTCACCAGATCGGCCAGCCAGGCCTGAACCTGATTCATGAGTTTTCCCGCATCGGGGGCTGTATTGAAAGAATGAACAAGCCTTGCATGAACCAATTGTGCTATGCGTGGGGCATACAGGCGGGGAAGTCGGGCCATGGTAGCTCAATCAAAGAATAGACAAGACAAATTGTAGCGAAAAACCGGCGCTACTACAGGTACAATCTTTGTGTTTAAGTGAACTTGTTTTTCTTCCACCCATTTTCTGAGGTCAACGACATGAATCTTGAAATTATCAGCGAACATGCCTGTTTTGACGGGGTACAGCGCTTTTACCAACACCAGTCCAGTGAAATCGGACTGCCTATGCGCTTTTCCGTATTTATCCCCCGCCAGGCCGAAAATGGCGCCTTGCCTGCCCTGTTTTACCTGGCCGGCCTGACCTGCACCGAAGAAACCTTCATGATCAAAGGTGGTGCCCAGCGTTACGCGGCTGAACACGGCATCATGCTGATTGCCCCGGACACCAGCCCAAGAGGAGCCGGTATAGAGGGAGAGGACGAACACTGGGATTTTGGCACCGGGGCCGGCTTTTATCTGGACGCGACCGAGCCCGGCTGGAATAAAAATTACCGGATGTACAGCTACATTACCAAAGAACTTTATGCAATTGCCGAATCATTGGGTGCCGCCAAAGACCGGATTGGTATTTTCGGACACTCGATGGGCGGCCACGGTGCCCTGGTGCTGGCCCTGAAAAACCCCCAACTGTTCAAATCCGTCTCCGCTTTTGCCCCGGTAGCCGCACCAGTCAAATGTCCTTGGGGACAAAAAGCCTTCTCCCGCTATTTGGGCAATGACAAGACCCAGTGGGAAGCGTATGACGCCTCCTGCCTGATGCAGACCCTGCACAATCCTTTTCCTAAGGGGATCCTGATAGATCAGGGCCTGAAAGACAGTTTCCTGCAAGAGCAGTTGCACCCTGACGCCTTCGAAGCAGCATGTGAACAGGCCAAGCAGTCGTTGGTCCTGCGTCGTCACGCGCAATACGATCACGGTTATTATTTCATTTCTACGTTCATGGAAGACCATATCCGTTTTCATGCCGAGCGTCTTTAAGACAGATTTTCAGCCGAAAAACCGTCGTCTTAAATGCATTGAATGCATTGAATCAGGAACTTTTTCCTGATTCCGGCATCTCATTAGCACTCTTTTCAATTGAGTGCTAATATATACAACGAAAATATTATTTCAACGGAGTCAAACAAAATCTATGTCAAATCAAACGCTTGCACTGTCAAACCCCAATGTTGCCATGGCCATCTCCAACCCCGGAGCATTGGGCACCATCGACGCATACATTAGTGCAGTGAACCGTTTACCTGTTCTGTCCGCGGAACAGGAAAAGAGTTTGGCTGAACAACTGCAAAAAGAAGGCAATCTTGATGCAGCCCGTGACCTGATCATGTCGCACCTTCGTCTGGTGGTGTCTATTTCCCGTCAATATCTGGGCTACGGCCTGCCTCATGCCGACCTTATCCAGGAAGGCAATATCGGCCTGATGAAAGCGGTCAAACGTTTTGATGTTTCCCGTGGTGTACGTCTGGTTTCCTTTGCCGTTCATTGGATCAAGGCGGAAATCCATGAGTACATCATCCGTAACTGGCGCATGGTAAAAATTGCCACCACCAAAGCCCAACGCAAGCTGTTTTTCAACTTGCGCAGCATGCGTCCCGATGGCCAAACTCTTGATCCGGAACACATTGAAGGCATTGCCGCCAAACTGAATGTCCGCCCAGAGGATGTGAGCGAAATGGAGGTCCGTCTTTCAGGCCGCGATATGTCGTTTGAATCACAAACCGATGATGATGACGAATTCGCCCCCATTTCTTACCTGTCAGACGAGGGCGACCACGAGCCCACCACAGTGATCGAAAAACATGCCTACGACACGCTGCAAAGCTCGGGTATTACCCAGGCACTTTCACTGCTTGATCCCCGTGCCCGGCGTATTATTGAAGCCCGCTGGCTGCAAGATGAGGGCGGTGCCACCTTGCATGAACTGGCTGAGGAATTTGGAGTATCGGCCGAGCGAATCCGGCAAATCGAGGCGGCAGCCCTGAAAAAAATGCGCAAGGCATTAAGCGATTAATTGCCTGCCCGCTATTGCTGTACTGCCTGATGCCATGCTTGCCTTAAAGCATGGCATTAAATTTTCATACGCCTGGCTTATATTCAATACATACATATTGATACAATTTAGCCGGGATTAAATTGAACCATTACAGGTGCTACAGGCCTAATCACCATAGGCCCCGAGAATATCTGTGCAATGCAGGCTTTGGGGCTTGGCATCCGTTTCTGCTTCTCCTCTTTCCCCTCCCCCTTTGAAACGGATGATTCAGGCACTTCATCATATGAAGTGCTTTTTTTTATGGGTGTGAACTCAACCCTGGTTACCCTCAAGATTGTCCTGGTTGGCCTCAAGATTCACCAGCACTTCAACCCTACGGTTAGGCGCCAGACAAGCGATAAGTTCCTGACGGTTGCCAACATCTTCACATTGCACCAATGGTTGCGACTCACCAAGCCCTTGCACGGTAATGAGGGAAGATGGCACGCCATTGGACACCAGATATCCGGCAACGCTGTTTGCACGCTTTTCCGACAAGACTTGGTTATAGGCCTCTGGACCCAGTCGATCGGTATGACCGATAATTAACACCGATTTGACGCCTGGTTGATTGCGAATTTCCTGGCTTAATGCTTCCAGACGCAATTTACCGCGTTGCTGTAAATCATTGATGCCAGAACCATTAAATGCAAACAGACCGTCAGCCTCAAGCGTAACTTTTCGTGCCTGCTCAACGACTTTTTCAGGGGGTTCATTCGAACAGACATCATCGGGACCTACCGGTTTCCAATAAAAACTGCGTGCCAGCATGTCCTTGTCGAACAAAATCTTGTATTGGCAGGAAGACACATTATTTGTGCCTTTTCCAGGCGTATTCAGGTAAAACAGGAAATCCCATTCACGTGGCGCAAAACCTTCCGAGAAATGAGGACGCCCCAGCAAATAATAAAGCTGGTCTTTAGTTACGCCTGAACGCACCAGACTAAGGTTTTCAGGGTTGGGGGCGATTCCCCTTCCATTATCATAAGTAATGCTACGAATATCTGGAAAAACCGGGTTATCGGTTGTGCCGTCGGGCATGACATTGCTAAGTGACCCACAGGCACTCAGGGAAAGGCCTGCCAATGCTGTCACGATTACTCTGTGGAAATTCATCTTACTCCAACCAATTCTACCTAAAACAAATTCAGACCATGAATTCGTACATTTATAAAAATCTCTTGCCATGAACGGCCCGACAACTACAGAATGCTATTTAAACAAACACCAGCAAGCCAGCCAAGACAGAAAACCAATCATTCAAATAAATGCCTGCATTTTAATCATTAATCGTAAATTTTTGTTTCAAACAAACAACATAAATCCTAATAAATAACAATTAAATAGCAAATAAAAACATTAAGATCCGTTATAAAAATATTTTATTGCCCATCAACGTCTATTCAGGGGTGTTCTCCCACTGACTCCGGATACCTTCCGGGTCCTGCCTGCACCCTCGACAAAAAAACATCCGGCCTTAAACCGGATGTTGGGATTCACGATCATGAACAATTCAAAACAGGCTTTTTATATCCTTTTCCATATCTTCAACAGGTGTGCCCGGCTTGAAAAGAATACGGGACTCACCTTTTTTATCCAGCACATATAAGCTGGAGCTGTGCTCCATGGAGTATGTGCCATTGGTATGGGCCACTTTCTTGTAAAAGGCCTTGAAGGATTTGGCCAACCGGGCAATTTGCTCGGGCGTGCCGGTAATCGCATTGAAACGTTCATCAAAAGCGGACACATAAGCCTTGAGCATTTCCGGTGTATCACGTTCGGGGTCTATACTCACCATCACCACCTGCACCTGCGCCGCTTCTTCAGGGGTGAATTTTGTCATGAGCTGCGACAGCTCCGCCATGGCGGTAGGACAGACATCGGGGCATTGGGTAAACCCAAAGAAAACCACCACCACCTTATCCTTGTAATCCTCGAAAGAAACCGGTTTGCCATCCTGATTAATACCACCGACGTTTTTACCAAAACCGGTACCGGTAATATCCGAACCAATAAATGAAATTGACCGGGTGGTTGCCGCTTCGAACACCTCCTGCTTGCAGGCGGATAAGCCAAATGCCATGGAAAACGCCAATCCCAGACTGACTGCCAGCTTCCTGGCCTTATATGATTTTTTCATTACTTAACACCTACAATCGCATCAGAATCATCATCCAGTGATCCACCAGCAAAGCGCCAAACAACAGCGCCAGATAGAGAATCGAAAACCGGAACGTTTTTCGGGCCAGCTCATCACTGTAAACCTTATACAGTCTTAATGCATACCGGATGAACCAGCCACCCAAAAACAGGGCCGATGCCAGATAAAACACACCACTCATGCGGATAATAAAAGGCATGAGCGTGACCACCACAAGCATGAAAGTATATAAAAGAATATGCAAGCGGGTAAACGCATTGCCATGCGTGATGGGTAACATCGGCAAACCTGATTTTTGGTAATCATGGCTGCGATACAGCGCCAGCGCCCAGAAATGCGGAGGGGTCCAGGCAAAAATAATAAGCACCAGCAACCACGCCTCTGCCGGAACCGAGCCCGCCACAGCTGCCCAGCCCAACGCTGGCGGCATTGCACCTGATAAGCCGCCAATAACGATATTCTGGGGGGTACGCGGTTTTAATACAATAGTATAGATCAAGGCATAGCCAATAAATGTCGCAAATGTCAGCCACATGGTCAACGGATTGACGAACCAGTACAGCACCAGCATGCCCAGACCACCCACCATGCCCGACATAAGCACCACCTGCAGTGAAGTAATGGTACCTTGTGCCGTTGCCCGGCGCCGGGTTCTTAACATGCGGGCATCAATTTCCTGTTCGATCAGACAATTAATGGCAAAAGCGGCCGCGGCCAGCAGCCAGATCCCGAAGGTTCCCGCCACCACCACACTGGCCGGTGGCAACCCGTTGGAGGCCAAAAACATACCGATGACGGCACAGAAAACGGCCAACTGGGTTACCCGGGGTTTGGTCAGTACCCAATATTGTTGGAAAAAACCTGTTTGCGGTGTCAAGGCAATCGTCATGGCAATACCTTATAGTCAGTTCCTGCGCGACTCAATCGCACAAGTATCGTTACCGCCGCAATCACCAAACCTGCGGCGCCACCATTATGCAAAACGGCAATGAGTAATGGCCACTGGAAAAATATCGTGCTCAATCCGGTTAAGACCTGCATCAATAATAACAAAACCAGCCACTGCGCGGGAGCGCGTAAACCCTGCTCTTTTCGCAGACGCAAGGCAATGGCAAACAAGAACACGAAGACAAAGATGGCGAAATTGCGGTGCACCCAGTGAATCGCTGTCAATGCCTGCTGTGAAATCATTTCCCCGCTGGATAATTCGCCCAGACCACGAAAAACCGAATAGCCGCCAACAAAATCCATCTCGGGAATCCACTGCCCATGACAGGTGGGAAAATCCATACATGCCAGGGCGGCATAATTGGTACTGACCCACCCCCCGAACACAATCTGCACAAACAAGATAAGCAGCCCAAACCACATCCAGGGCCGATAAACAACCATACCGGCAGGAATCGGCGCATGTGCTTTTTCACGGGCGGCAAGCCAGCTCATAAGAGCCAGCAACAGCATGCCGCCCAACAAATGGGCAGTCACGATTACCGGCATTAGTTTATGCGTCACGGTCCAGGCACCAAACGCACCCTGCAGACAGACCGCCACCAGACAAAAAGTGGCCAGTCCCGCCGGGCGGCCAATCTGCTTTCGATAACGCCATGCCATGACTACAATGGCAATGATCAGCATGCCCAGCACGCTACCCCAATACCGGTGAATCATTTCGATCCACGCCTTTGACATGGACACTGGCCCATAGGGCTGCTGCGTCAGCGCCTCGGCAATTTGCCCCGATGCGCCAAACGGCGTGAGTTTGCCATAACAGCCTGGCCAGTCAGGGCAACCCAGACCTGAATCGGTAAGACGCACGAAAGCGCCAAACATAATCAGATCCAGCGTAAAAAACCAGGTCAGGAATACAAGCTGGCGATAAATGGAACGAACCCGGGCTGCCATGGTATTACCCAATCACGGAAACATGCAGTAGTTTGGCAATATCGTTACGAAACCGGACGGGATCGGTGTCCTGGCCGGGGTAATACATGATCAAATTGCCAAGCGGATCAATGATCCACAGGTATTTATCCATTTCCCGCTCAAGCTCAACCGCATCTGCCTGCACATCCGGGCCCAATAAAAAAGCACTCAACGCCACCGGATCGGCCCGTAACATCAAGGTACCTTTATACGCATCGAGCACCTTCTGCGGTATGGGCTCGTTATCGGTCACAAACCAGACGCGCATCAAACGCTCCACATTCTTGCCCTGGCTGGCATGGGCATTGCGGGTGTAATGCAACTTGGTGGCGCAAGAATCCGGACAGGCACCACCATCAGCACTAACCAATACCCAGCGCCCTTTCAGTGACCCCAGATCAAACGGCTTGCCATCAAGCATCGTTAACGGCAACTGGGCCGACGCTGGCATCGTCCGTTGTGGCGTCACGAATGAACCATAATTGGTGGCACCGGCAGGTCTTAAGGCCGGCACATAATAAAGCAATGCGGCTGCCACCAACGGAATAATGCAACTGAGCAGAATCAGGTACAAAGGCACCAGGGACCGTTTTTTCATCTCCAATACCCCACTATTCATTCTGACTCCTTGATTTCCAGTGTCTACCCATCCTGTATCCTACAAACAGCATGGCCAGCAGCGCTATCAGGGCAAACCCAAACCATTGCATGGCATAAGCCGTATTTTTGTGATGGTCAACAGGCGGTGTTGCCCAATCACGGATCAGTCCGTCCTCTATTGTCCCCATCTGCTGGATTACCATCGGCAAAAAAACCAGGCCGCTTGCCTGCGCCATGTTTTTCAATTCAAGATTTTGAACCTGGGGCAACTCCGACCCTGACAAAGGCAGACGGGCAGGCAATTGTGCCTGTTTCTCACCCGATAACGACCAAAGCTCAAGCAACCTTGGCACATGATCCAACAGCTGCCCCTGGATCGTCACGGTGCCCGCCGTTAACGGAAAATCGGGAAGGGGTGCCGGTGCAATGCGTCGCTCAAACCAGCCCCGCAAAACCAGAACGGCTTTATGATGAGGTGCCTGTCCCAACAACAAGGGTGTTGCCAGCCAATAACCCGGCCTGCCCTGATGATTGCGATTTAACAACACACTGAACTGTGGTTGCCACACACCGGTCACACTAACCGTTCGCCATTCCCGCCATTCATTTTCAGGTGTATCATTTTGAAGTAACAGGGTGGAAAGCTGTTGCCCATGTTCGATCTCGGCCTGAAGGGCCTGTCGTTCACTGGCACGCTGCAATTGCCATTGACCCAGTAAAATAAAAATCACCAGCAGCATTGCCAAAAACACCAAGGCAAGCCAGTGCTTTATCTTTACGGCTTGACTGTCTTTCATTCGATTTTTCCCATCGGGAGCATCAATCATGCATGTATTCATCGGGGTGGTTTTCCTGTCCATTATCGTCAGTCTGGCACTTGCTTTTTTCTATTTAATGCGGGACAAAGGTACCAACAACAAAACCGTCAACGCCCTGACCCTGCGCGTGGGTCTTTCGATTGCCCTGCTGGCCTTTGTGCTGTTTGCCAACCACATGGGCTGGATCCACAGCACAGGCATCAGGCCATAGCCAACACCCCTTCACCTTGACGTCAAAAGGCCGGATCAGAGCGGCCTTTTTTGCAGGCTTACCGGTTGCTCAAAACCAATATACAAACAAATAAAGCCCCAGCCAGACCACATCAACAAAGTGCCAGTACCAGGCCGCCCCTTCAAAACCAAAGTGGTGATCGGCCGTAAAATGTCCCCTGACCAGGCGCAACAAAATAATGCTCAGGATAGTGGCACCCAACAATACGTGAAAACCGTGAAATCCGGTTAACATGTAAAACAGCGAGCCATAAATACCGGAATCAAAACGCAGGTTCAGGTCTGAGTAAGCATGGCCATATTCAACGGCCTGAAAATACAGGAAAGTAAAACCCAGGATCACGGTAAGCAACAACCAGAAAATACTGCTGCCCCGCTTGCTGGCCCGCAAGGCATGGTGCGAAAGGGTTAGCGTCAGCCCCGACGTTAACAGTAAAATCGTATTGATGGTGGGCAGCCAGAAAGGCCCTATTATTTCAAAAGGCGGAACAATTCCGGCCGGGCCGAAATTGGGCCATTGACCTGAAAAACCCGGCCACAGCATTAACTGGTGATCCAGATTACTCAGCCAGGGTGTGGTTATTTCACGGGCATACCAAAGCGCACCAAAAAAAGCCGCAAAGAACATGACCTCGGAAAAAATAAACCAGCCCATCCCCCAACGATAGGAATCATCAATGCGCTTGCTGTTAAGGCCGCTCTCGGACTCCCGGATGGCATCGGAAAACCAGAAAAACAGCATGACAAACAATAACAGCAACCCCGCCAGAAAAACCCAGTTCCCGTAAGAAACATGGTTAATCCAGGCGACCGCCCCAATCAGCATAATCAAAATGGCAAAACTGGTTCTGGCCGGATGTGCCGAAGATGAAGGCACATAATAATACGGTACCTCTTTGCCATTAACGGAGTGACTTGCACCCATAGCTTTCTCCTTTGGTACAAATACGTTTTATTTGGAATCAGGCCAATCCTGAAATGGCCCAGCGAGCAACCATCACCAATATAAAAATAAATATAAGAACCCCGATAATGCCTGCAAGAATGATATGCACCGGATTGAGCCTTGAAATATCCTCCTGATAACTGGCTCCTTTTCGAATACCCAGAAAAGCCCACAAGATGGCCTTCAGGGTCTGGAAAAAATTCAATTTCCGCTGTGCCAGCTCTTTAATATCGTCACTCATTCATGTGCCCTTTGCTCAAACGATCTTCAGGCCTTTGCCTATTGTCCAGAAGAACAGCAGCAGCACCACAACTGCCAATATAAGACCTGTTCTTATGTTCTTGCTACGTTGCTCGGGTGTCATTGTCTTTATGCCTGTCAATAAAAAAATCGGTTTACTTGATTTCCGGTGGAGTCTCGAAAGTATGGTAGGGCAAGGGAGATGGCAAGGTCCATTCGAGCCCCTCGGCGCCTTCCCATACCTGCGCGGTTGCTTTCTGCCCTTCTCCACGGAACGCTTTAATCACGATATACAGGAACAGCAACTGCGAGAGTCCGAACCAGAAAGCCCCAATGGTGGCAATCTGATGGAAGTCGGTAAACTGCGTTGCATAGTCCACGTAACGGCGCGGCATACCGGCCAGACCCAAAAAATGCATCGGGAAAAAGGTCAGGTTAAAAGACACGATGGTTGACCAGAAATGAATCCTGCCCAGTTTTTCGTCATACATATATCCCGTCCATTTAGGCAGCCAGTAATAGGTGCCTGAAAACAGTGCGAACAGGGATCCGGCCACCAGCACATAATGGAAATGTGCCACCACATAATAAGTGTCGTGAACGGCAATATCAATGGGGGCTACCGCCAAAATCAGGCCGGTAAAGCCGCCAATGGTAAATACGAAAATAAAACCGATTGAAAACAGCATGGGCGTTTCAAAACTTAATGAACCGCGCCACATGGTGGCCACCCAATTAAACACTTTCACCCCGGTTGGAATGGAAATCAGCATGGTGGCATACATGAAATACAACTGTCCGGTGACCGGCATACCTGTTGCAAACATATGGTGTGCCCACACAATAAATGAGAGAATAGCAATCGCCGAGGTGGCATACACCATGGAAGCATAGCCAAACAGTTTTTTACGCGAAAAAGTGGGGATGACGGCTGACACAATACCAAAGGCCGGCAGAATCATGATGTAAACTTCAGGATGCCCGAAGAACCAGAACACATGTTGATACAACACCGGATCGCCCCCGGCTGCCGCATTGAAAAACCCGGTTCCAAAATGACGGTCTGTCAGCAGCATGGTCACTGCCGCCGCCAGCACGGGCATCACGGCAATCAGCAGATAAGCGGTAATCAGCCAGGTCCAGCAAAACAAGGGCATTTTCATCAGGGTCATGCCTGGTGCACGCATATTCAGCACCGTGACAATAATATTGATCGCCCCCATAATGGAAGAGGCACCCAGAATATGAATGGCGAAAATGGCCATATCCATACCCGGCCCCATTTGCAGGGACAAAGGCGCATACATCGTCCAACCCGCGGCAGTGGCACCACCGGGAACAAAGAATGAGGCGGTCAACAAAATGCCCCCCACCGGCAACAGCCAGAAGCTGAAGTTGTTCATGCGGGCAAAAGCCATATCCGATGCACCAATCTGCAAGGGAATCATGTAGTTGGCAAAACCCACCAACGCGGGCATGATCGCCCCGAAAATCATGATCAGGCCATGCATGGTGGTGAACTGGTTAAACAGGTCCGGCTGAAAGAACTGCACGCCTGGCTCAAATAGCTCAATCCGTATCAATAGCGCCAGGGTGCCGCCTTCCATCAGGGAAATGAACGAAAAGATCAGGTACATCAGGCCAATATCTTTATGGTTGGTGGCAAAAAGCCACCGTCGCCAACCCTTGGGCTTGGCATCGTGATCGTCGTGAACGAGATCCTGGGCGTGACCGACTGCTACGCTAGTCATATTGTCCTCCTTACCTGCATAGTCCCGGCCTATAGTGTTGACCGGTTAAATAAGTATCTGAATAAATCCGGGGCTTTTATTTTGATGCCAGCGCTTTGCGCTCTTTTGACCAGGATGCGAAATCATCTTCGGACACAACGCGCACGACAATCGGCATAAAGGCGTGGTTCTGACCGCACAATTCAGCACACTGTCCACGAAACGTTCCGATCTGATCAGCCCGGAACCAGGTATCGCGCAAAAAGCCCGGAATGGCATCCTGCTTGACCCCCAGTTCGGGTACATACCAGGAATGAATGACGTCGGAAGCAGTAACGACCACACGTATCTTCTTGCCAACTGGCACGACCATTTCCTGATCCACTTCCATCAGGTAAGTATTTGATTTTTTGGCATCACCCATAATTTCAGCAACAGGCGTAGACAGATTCGATAGAAAACTGACCCCTTTGGCAGGACCGTCAAGATACTCATAACCCCATTTCCACTGATAACCCGTTGCCTTGACCGTCAGGTCGGCACTGGATGTGTCTTTCATGGCAACCACCGTTTTGGTGGCGGGCAATGCCATGGCGATCACAATAATGAAGGGAATGACCGTCCAGGCCACTTCAACGCCTAAATGCTCGTGAAAAACGGACGCCTTATGACCCTTTGATTTTCGATGGGCCCAGATGGAATAGAACATGACCCCGAATACGCCGATAAAAATAATCGTGCAAATAATCAGCATCATCCAGTGCAGCCAATAAATATCAGCGGCAATTTCTGTTACCCCTGGCGTCAGATTAATCTGTGCAACCTTGGGACCCCCTGGCATGTCTCCTGTTTGGGCGAATACCGTTGTGCTGCCAATGAATACGGTAATGCCTAGCAACCCTCTCAACTTTTTCATGTTGACCTCTTGCTGTTGCACCCAAATATCATTTTTTATTACTATCTACTACACTGAATATTCAGGTACAGATTTATTATTTAGTGGCACAAATTTTTTCTACAACGTATTGATTTACATCATAGCGCATTCATTTAACCATACAAACACAGATTAAAGTTACTGCATATACAGCATAAAGGCTACAATCGTTGCATGTTTGATACGTAACTCATAGTAATTTGAAGCAATTAACTGAACTTTATCAAGGGCTACAGCAAGAAATACAGGAATTCCCTCATAGACATTCCCTTCCTTTGCTTATTGCCGGAAAATCTGCCGGTTTCATTACCGCCCAGGCACAAACCGCCTTGCGTAATCACCCGCAGGTTTACCAGAGCGCCAGCGGATTTCATATTGCCAGTCCGGACATCTCCAGAACTGAATTGGATCGCCTTCTGGCCAGTATCGCCACTTGTCTTCACCGGGCCAATTGCACCCGAGCCTGGCGCGATGAACTGCTTAATGTATATGCCGAAGGACAGGCCATTGGTGTCATCGAGCGGGCAGCCATGCGTCCGCTTGGCCTGTTAACCCGTGCCGTACACTTGAATGCCTGGACCCCCGACCTGAAAATTTACCTGGCAAAACGTGCATCCACCAAAGCCACCGACCCCGGCATGTGGGACACCCTGGTCGGCGGCCTGGCCAACGGAATTGAAGACCTGGAACAGGCGCTTTTGCGCGAAAGTGATGAAGAGGCCGGACTGGAAGAGCCCGATTTGCAAATCCGCACACCCTTGCGTACTATTTTGCAAATGCACCGTCGCTTGCCCGAGGGCTATCAGGTTGAGGATATCATAGTAAGTGACTGCATTATCCTGCCACATACCCAACCCGCCAACCGTGACGGTGAAGTGTCTGAAATCAGGATATTTGAACAGGAAGAAGTTCTTGACATGATTGCCCGCCGGGTAATCACAGTTGAAGCCGCCATTGTCCTTCTTGACGGACTGATCAACCAGCCCGCCAAACGACTGTTGCATCAGCTGCCTTAATTCACAAAGGAGATCACTCATGAGTTCACAAAACACCAACCCTTTTGTTCTTCCCGGTTTTGGGCAGGATGGCATCACGGCAGGCAATCCCCTTATCAGCAGTATGGAAATGATGGGCAAGGCATGGCAGGCCTTTGCCCAAACCGGCACACCCGCCACGTTTCCCATGGCCGGCACCACGCTTAACCCCGAAGAACTGGACAAACGCATCCAGGAATTGAAAACCGTTGAGAACTGGTTGAAGCTTAACCTTTCAATGCTTTCCAGCACCATTCAGGGCATGGAAATCCAGCGTGCCAGCATTGCCACCATGCACTCATTTGTCAGCGCCGTTGCCGAACAACATAAAGGCCAGGCCACACTCGATGAAGTGCTCGGCCTGAAACCCAAAACCACTGATGAGGCAACAGACAACCAGACGGCAAGCACTGCCAGCGGCAGTGATGCCTTAAGCTCGGCCGCCAGTGCCTGGTGGAATATGCTGCAAAACCAGTTCAACCAACTGGCCCAGGCAACCGCTGCCACCTTGCAGCCAAGTCCCGAAGACAACACCGACAACAAGCCTGAAACCGGTACCGGGCCCGCTGCCGCCCCTGCCAAGACCAGCACCAGAAAAACCACCGCCAGAAAAACGACAACACCCGCAAAAAAATGATCCGACCTACCGGAAACCACACTTAAGGGCAACGGTTTCCGGTTAAAGTAAGCAATAATTCGGTAATCATTATTTACAACGCATCACTACAAAATATTATGTCACTCAATATCGTCATTCTTGCCGCCGGCATGGGCAAACGCATGCAGTCGGACTTACCCAAGGTTTTACATACACTGGCCGGCAAACCCATGCTTGCGCATGTCATAGAGAGTGCCAGGCAGCTGAATCCCACCCGCATTACCGTTGTGGTGGGTCATGGCGCCGAAACCGTCAAAGCCGGCTTTGCCCATATGCCAGGTATCGGGTTTGCGCTTCAGCAACCCCAGCAAGGCACCGGTCACGCCGTCCAGCAGGCCGTGCCCTTCCTGACGGGTGGCCAGGCACCGGAAGACACCACGCTGGTGTTATATGGCGATGTACCTCTGGTTCAGGCACAAACCCTGCAACGCCTGCTGCAGGCCCGTGGCCAAGGGGTAGCGGTGTTGACCGAAACCCTGTCCGACCCCAGCGGCTATGGTCGCATCATTCGTAACGATGCCGGCAATGTTATCCGTATTGTTGAACACAAGGATGCCAACGAGGCAGAGCGCGCGGTCACTGAGGTCAATACCGGTATTCTTGCCGCCCCCACCGGTTTGCTCAAAAACTGGCTGGGCCGCATTAGCAACAATAATGCCCAGGGCGAATACTATCTGACCGACATCATTGCCCTTGCCGTACAGGATGGCATTACCGTAAGCGCCGCCCAACCCGACTTCCCCTGGGAAACACTGGGCGTCAACAGCCGTATCCAGCAGGCTCAGCTGGAACGTGCATGGCAGGCCGAACAGGCAAGGCGTCAGCTGGAAGCCGGTGTCACCCTGGCCGATCCGGCCCGCTTCGATTTGCGCGGCAGCCTGAAATGCGGCCGGGATGTTTTCATTGACGCAGGATGCATCTTTGAGGGTCATGTTGAACTGGCCGACGGTGTACACATTGGCCCACATTGCGTTTTACGTGATGTCAAACTGGGTGCGGGTACCCGGGTTGAGGCATTCAGCCACCTGCAGGAAGCCGAAGCCGCGGAACACGCCGTCATCGGTCCTTATGCCCGCCTGCGCCCCGGCACCCGGCTGGGTGCACACTCGCATGTCGGCAACTTTGTTGAACTGAAAAAAACCACCCTGGGTGCCAACAGCAAGGCCAATCACCTCAGCTATCTGGGCGATGCCCAGATCGGTCAGCGCGTTAATATTGGTGCAGGTACCATTACCTGCAACTACGATGGAATCAACAAATTCCAGACCATCATTGAGGATGACGCTTTCATTGGTTCAGACACGCAATTGGTGGCCCCGGTAACTGTCCATCAAGGCGCAACACTGGCCGCGGGCACCACCCTGGTCAAGGAGGCGCCCGCCAATACCCTGACATTAACCACCAAGAAACAGGAAAGCCGGCAAAACTGGAAACGTCCCGATAAAAAAGCATGAATGCCAACGAGCCGGTAACACCGGCCCCTCCCTCCCCGGCGCCAAAACCTTGCGGTCTGCCTGCGCCAGCCCGTTACTGGGCTGCGCTGGGCGTATTGCTTGCGATCAGCATTACCGTACTTGACGCAGGTATTGCCAATATCGCCCTGCCAACCATCGCCGATGATTTGGGTATTCTGCCATCCACCTCCATCTGGATTGTCAATGCCTACACCATTTCCATCATTGCCACGCTATTACCCTTTTCAGCCGTCGCCGAGCGCATTGGTTTTACCTTGATGTACCGGATCGGCATCTCCGTGTTCATTGCCGGTGCCTTTATTTGCTCAATGGCCGATTCTCTTGCCCTGTTAGTACTTGGCCGAATCATACAAGGGCTGGGGTCTTCTTCTGTCATGTGCCTGTTTGGCGGCATGGTGCGTAATATTTACCCACCCCATAAGCTGGCGGCCGGTATCAGCCTGAATGCCATGACGGTTGGTTTAATGGCCGTGTTAAGTCCCTCAATCGGGGCCTTTATCATCACCATCGCGCCCTGGAAGTGGATTTTCATTTTTACCATTCCATTTTGTCTCGTGGCATTGTACGCAGCACGTTTTTTACCGCTCATCCCTAAAGTCACCGCACCTTTCGACTATATCAGCGCTGTCCTGAACATGCTTACTTTTGGCATGTTTCTTTGGGCACTTGATGAATCGGGAAACGAACCCTTAGTAGCCGGCATTGTCTTGCTGCTGTCCCTGCTCTGTGCCATTTTACTTATTCGCCGATCGACACCCCAAACCGCGCCACTGGTCCCCATTGATCTGTTCCGCATTCATACGTTCCGCTATGCCATTATGGTATCGGCCCTGACGTTCATGGCAGCCACTTCTGCCATGCTGGCCCTGCCATTTTATTTTCAGAATATCTTGGGGCTACCTCTGGGCACAGTAGGTATTTTGTTCAGCACATGGCCCATTGGCAGCATTGTTATTGCGCCTCTGGCGGCACGTCTTTCCGCCCGCTTCCCTGCGTCATTGTTATCTGGCATCGGAGCCGCCATCATGTTTATAGGTATTGGCGGCCTGCTGTTACTGCCCAATCCAAGCCCGCTGACCCTTATCAGCCTGTACATGTTCCTGACTGGCATGGGTTTTGGCTTTTTCCAAACCCCCAACAACAAAGCCATACTGCTCTCCACACCCATCCACCGCAGCAGTGCCACCGGTGGTACCCAGGCAACCACCCGCCTCTTTGGCCAGGGCGTTGGTGCGGCAATCGTGGCTTTATGTTTTTCCATCAGCCAGAATGAAGGAGCCATTTATGCGCTGGCCACATCGGCTATCGTTACCATCATCGCGGTTCTCATCAACCTGATCCGTTATTTCAAAAAGATGGACACCGCTGTTATTTGAATTCAACTATGACCACTCAAAAAACCACCCTGGCGGTTGCCTTGATTGTCAAGAACGAAGCACGCATGCTGGCTGCCTGTCTGGACTCGGTCAAGGAGATTGCCGATGAAATCATCATTCTTGACTCAGGCAGTACCGATGACACCGAAGCCATTGCCCGCCGTTACACTGACAAATTTTATATAAATACCGAATGGCCTGGCTTTGGACGCCAACGCCAGCTGGCCCAGCAGTACGTAACGGCCGACTGGGTACTGTGGATTGATGCCGATGAACAGCTCACACCGGAACTGGCCGCCAGCATCCGGGAAGTCCTGGCCAACCCACCCGAAAACACCATTTTTGAAGTAGCCCGGCTCAGCTGGGCCTTTGGGCAGTTCATTCATCACAGTGGCTGGTATCCTGGCTATGTCGAACGTTTTTACCCCACTGCCCTGACCCGCTTTGATGATGCCCTGGTTCATGAAAACGTCATCATTCCGGCCGGTACAAAAGTAAAACCGCTCAAAGGCGACATGCTGCATTACACCTACAATAATCTACACGAATACCTGGTGAAGTCAGCCAACTATGCCGAAGCCTGGGCCGAACAGCGTTTTCGCAAAGGCAAGAAAAACAGCCTGGCTTCGGTCATGATGCATTCGATTGGCCGTTTTTTCAGGACTTACTTTATCAAACGCGGTTTTCTGGATGGCAAGGCCGGCCTGCTGCTGGCCGTACTGTCAGTACAGTCCGTCTTTAACAAGCATGCCATTTTATGGCTGAAAAACCGGGAAAAGCAAAAGGAAGACACGCCATAACCACGTCATCCGCTTTTACTGTCATCTCCCTGAAATCCCTGTTCTCACCCTGACTATCAAACCTGTGTAGCCTTCATGCAGCTCAACACATCAGGGGCTTTACCCCACCGCTTTACTCCGGAGTTCTTATGAAAATATTACAAATGAATTTTGAAAAAGGCTGGCGTGGCGGTGAGCGACAGACCCTATTCAGCATGCAGGAATTTCGCAAGGCCGGGCATGAGGTAGCCCTGCTGACCCGTGCAAACAATACGCTATCCAAACAGGCAATAGCCGAAGGTTTTACCGTCTACACACTACAAAAAGCCTGGCAACAATTGCCCTTTTTAATCCGAGAAGCAAAAAATTTCGATATTATTCATTCGCAAACAGCCAATACCCTTACCTGGCTGGTGCTTAGCAAGCTGTTTCACCATACCAAAACAGTCTATACCCGTCGCACCGCTTTTGATATTGCACCCAATAAAGAACGTATCACCGCCCTGAAATGGAAACGGGTTGACCTGTTCGTATCGGTTTGTAAGGCATCTACAGAAGAACCCAAACGACTGGGCGTAGACTCCATCGTGATTCCCAGCGCCATCCCATCCACCTACACTGCCAACCAAGAAAGGGCCGAGGCACTCATACAGGAATTCAACCTTAAAGATAAAAAAATCCTGGCAACCGCAGCCGCACTCACCTCGGAAAAGGACCCCTTAACCCTGATACGGGCTATTGGCCATTTGCACCGTCTCAGACAAGACTTTGTTTTCCTGCATTTTGGTGCCGACGGAGACCAGTCAGAAGCCTGTAAAGCCCTCATCAAAGAATTATCTCTTGAAAACGTTTATGTATTAACCGGTTTTCGCAAGCAAGTGGAGGACTATTACAGTGCCCTTGATGTCTTTGTCATGAGCAGCAAATTTGAAGGTGTGGGCGGCAGTGTATTTGATGCCTTCCTGCAGCACGTACCGGTTGTCTCCACCAATGCGGGTGGCCTGAAAGAAGTCCTGGCCGATGGCCGGGGCATTCTATGCGAAGTGGGTGACAGCCAGGCCCTGGCCGAAGGCATGCATACCATTCTGGAGCACCCGGAAGATGCCACCAGCATGGCTGCAAAAGCCTACGCCTATGTTATTGACGAACATAATGTGGAAAAAATGGGCCAGCGCTACCTGCATGCCTATGAAAAGCTGCTGGCTAAAGGTCGTTAATATACGTTTCAAACTTGCTGCGATTGACCGAAAAAAACGTGCGAACATTACGTACGTTTTTCCTGGCCGTGAATAAGCGATGCACCAGCTCATGATAGGCCGGCATATCAGCCACCTGAATGACCAGGATAAAATCCGGCCCTGTTGAAACGCGGTAACATTGTAAAACAGCATTTTCCCCATTCACCTCTTTCTCAAAAGCCGTATTGGCTTCCGCCGTCTGGACATCAAGGCTCACCTCAACAATTGCCGTCAGGGTACTGCCCGTTTTTTGCGGATCAACAATGGCCACCTGCTTCTGGATGACCCCGTTTTCCTGCAAGTTGCGCACCCGTCGCAAACAGGTTGGGGCAGAGGCATGCACTTTTTCCGCCAGTTCCTGGTTAGTTAAAGAACTGTCTCGTTGCAACTGTTGCAATATACGTTTATCCAATTCATCCAATTCAAACATTAGCCTTCCTTATTTGAAATTAAATTTCATATTTATTAAATAAATGAAATTATATTAATATGAATGCCAAAAATGAAATATTCAGTTATTAATACATCAATTTAGAAATTTAATTTCTTACAATACAGTGCAGAATAGCATTTTTACTTATCCTAACGGAGTTTTCACATGTGTGGAATCGTTGGTGCTGTTGCGCAAAGAGATATTACCCCTGTTCTTGTTGAAGGCCTGAAACGCCTGGAATACCGTGGCTACGACTCATGCGGTGTGGCCCTGCATATTGATGGCCAATTACGGCGCACCCGCAGCACCCAACGTGTTGCAGAGCTGGAAATGCAAATCAGGGAAGACCATTTAAGCGGTTTTACCGGCATTGCCCACACCCGCTGGGCCACCCACGGCGCCCCTGCGACCCACAATGCCCACCCGCATTTTTCAGGGCAGGACAAGGGTGAGCCCCGCATTGCCCTGGTGCACAACGGCATTATTGAAAACCACGACGAGCTGCGTGAAGAACTGCAAGCGCTTGGCTATACCTTTGAAAGCCAAACCGATACCGAAGTCATTGCCCACCTGATTAACCACCTGTATAACGGTGACCTTTTTGAAACCCTGCAGCAAGCCGTGCAACGCCTGACCGGTGCCTATGCACTGGCCATTTTCTGCCGTGATGAGCCACACCGCATCGTGGGTGCCCGCCAGGGTTCACCCCTTATCGTGGGCATTGGCAACAATGAGAATTTCCTGGCTTCTGATGCCCTGGCACTGGCAGGCACCACCGACCAGATTATTTACCTGGAAGACGGTGATGTCATCGACCTGCAACTGTCCAAGGTGTGGATTGTCGATGCCAGCGGCAAACCCGTTGAACGCAAGGTGCACACGGTTCATGCCCATACCGGCGCCGCTGAACTGGGTCCTTACCGCCACTATATGCAAAAAGAAATTTTTGAACAGCCCCGTGCTGTGGGCGATACCCTGCAGGATATTGACAGCATCACACCCGAACTGTTCGGCAATGAAGCCTACCGGATTTTCAATGACATTGACAATGTCCTGATATTGGCCTGTGGCACCAGTTCCTACGCCGGCATGACGGCAAAATACTGGATCGAATCCATTGCCAAAATTCCGGTCAATGTGGAAATTGCCAGCGAATACCGCTACCGCGACAGCGTGCCCAACCCCAAAACCCTGGTTGTGACCATTTCCCAATCAGGCGAAACCGCCGACACGCTGGCCGCCCTGAAACACGCCCGTTCCCTGGGCATGGAAAATACCTTAACCATCTGCAACGTGCAAACCAGCGCCATGGTACGCGAATGCAAGCTAAGCTTCATTACCCGCGCCGGCGTTGAAATTGGCGTGGCATCCACCAAAGCCTTTACCACCCAGCTGGTGGGCCTGTTCCTGCTGACCCTGGCCCTGGCCCAGGTAAAAGGCCGCATTAGCGAAGAACAGGAAGCCGACTACCTGAGGCAGCTGCGTCACCTGCCCACCGCCATCAGTGCCGTGCTGGCACTGGAACCGCAAATCATGGCCTGGGCCGACCGCTTCGCCAGCAAGGAAAACGCCCTGTTCCTGGGCCGGGGCATGCACTACCCCATCGCCCTTGAAGGTGCTTTAAAATTAAAGGAAATCAGCTATATTCATGCCGAAGCTTACCCGGCCGGTGAACTGAAACACGGCCCGCTGGCCCTGGTTACCGAGCACATGCCAGTGGTAACCATTGCCCCCAAAGACGAACTGCTTGAAAAACTCAAGTCCAACATGCAGGAAGTACGCGCCCGGGGTGGTGAACTGTATGTGTTTGCCGATAATGATTCAAAAATTGCAAACAGTGAAGGCATGCATGTGATTCGCATGCCGGAACATTATGGCAAACTGTCACCCATTTTGCATACCATACCGCTTCAATTGCTGTCGTATCATACGGCCTGTGCACGGGGAACCGATGTGGACAAACCCCGGAACCTGGCCAAGAGCGTGACGGTAGAGTAGAAGGCAAATCATTAGGACACCGGCATTGTAGGCGGACAAAATAGTTGGGAACTGGGTGTAGCGTCGCAAG
>LSQX01058587.1_pt1 | contig 56258 bp, 47 predicted proteins | sample 654561 | NCBI WGS metagenome assembly LSQX01 (sample SAMN04489861, study PRJNA283612) | anaerobic digester metagenome | isolation source: 4 biogas reactors fed with cattle manure at either 37C or 55C with and... | place: Denmark: Kongens Lyngby | collected 2014 | reverse complement strand
TTTGACACGGAATATGAGGCATTCGCCGCGTATGCGACTGTGTACCCTGATAACTGCCAATTTCTTGTCGACACGTACAACACGCTCCGAAGCGGCGTGCCGAATGCCATAAAGGCCAGTAAAGAGATTCTCGAGCCACAGGGCAAGCGTCTCAAAGCGATCCGCCTTGATTCAGGAGATCTGGCGTACCTATCCATCCAGGCGCGCGCGATGCTCGATGCGGCGGGGCTCACAGACTGTACAATCACAGTTAGCAGCGCGATTGACGAATACCTAATCCGTGATCTCCTTCACCAGGGCGCGAAGATTGACTCGTTCGGCGTCGGCGAGCGCTTGATCACCTCACGTGCCGAACCTGTTTTCAGCGGAGTCTATAAGCTCTCGGCGATAGAAGATAACGGCGTTTCGGAACCGCGGATGAAACTTTCGGACAATCCCGAGAAAGTGACCAATCCCGGCGAGAAGAAAGTTTACCGTCTTTATAACAGCAATACCGGCCTTGTCGAAGCTGACTTGATTACCCTGGTCGAAGAAGAGATCGATCAAACAAGACCATTGACCATTTTCGATCCGCTTCACACATGGAAACGTAAGACGCTCACGGATTTCCACGCAGAGCCTATTCTGAAACCATTGTTTCAAAAAGGTGTGGTCTGTCGCGAAAAGCGCGACATTGAAGAGATCCGGCTATTCTGCCACGATCAGCTGAAAACGCTCTGGGATTCTCACAAACGGTTTGAAAACCCGCAGGAATACTACGTTGATTTGTCGCAGAAGCTGTGGTCTCTCAAGGAAAGTTTCTTGCATCGGGAGTTGCCGGGAGAGGAATGAGGCCGTCATGAGGTTTGTTGACACACACAATCATCTGGGGTTCTGGTCGCCGGACGCAACTCAGACTTATGACCAGCTTATGGAAGCCGCCGTTGATCGTGGGCTCCACGGGGTCGCGATCTCTGATCACTATGATCCGGACTGCACGATGTCGGATGGTTCTGCCTGGGCATTCGATCCCAAAGCGTACATGGAGACGTTCCATCATAAGAGACGATTGCCGTCTGAGAGGAACCCGGGAGATCCGCCAGGTTTTCTTATGGGCATTGAATTGGGGTGGATGCCGGAGGTGAGTGATATTCTCCACAGAGTCGTTCGCGACCATTCGTTTGATTTTGCGATTATTTCGGTTCATTATTTTCATAACTATGATCCCTATACGCACGCGGATAATATTTACACTTCGCCGCTCCACAAAATGTATACCGAGATGATCAATACAATTGCCGACTCAGCGGAGGATTTGAGTGAAGCCAAAATAGTCGGCCACTACGATTTCTTCTCGCGGTACGCGCCTGAACGCGATTCGAAGATGCTCTATGAGCACGCTCCGGAAGCGTTCGATCGCCTGTTTCGCGTCATGCAAAAGAACGGGCAGATTCTGGAGATCAATGTGGGAACGGTCAACTCCCTGGTGAAACGCAAGGGATACACGCTTGAAGAGGCTATGCCAGACCCCGCGATCCTTTACAGGTACCGCGAACTTGGGGGACAATACTTTTCACTTGCGTCTGATGCGCATCATGTTGAGCAGAATGGTCTGCACATGGCGGAGACGATCGCCTATCTTGAGACATTGGGGATCGATGAGTTTGCCTGGTTTGAGGATAGGGAACTATTCCACGATGGAATTAGTTAAATAGGTTTTGTACTTATCGTGTCAATATCATAAACAATTTATGGTACATGATAATGTTTCGCGTATATCAAATGTTTGATTTTGGACAGATGAGATTGTTTATACGTGTCTCATATTCATGTGAATGTGGTGATGTGTGCAGAGTCAGTGAAGCAGAATTACATTCGTTAGTAGAAGTCTTAAGGTTGTAAAAACAGTTTTGAATTTAATTCAGGATATCGGTGTAGTTGATCAATTGGATCCAATTACATCCGTTTTATCCGTCTTAATGCCCTATTTATTGAGAGCATCATACTCGGTAAGGCGTATCCGGACCTTGCCAATTTTACAAAAATCGTTAAAATCAATGGGACCGTGGCAACCTGGGTATCAGGGCCGAATGGTTTAGCCATGCTCAATTTAGGTGATATGGTACCGGGTGAAGTGATTACGGTTATATACGATTACGTCATAGTAGCCGCAGATCTTCCACGTGTGACCTTCGTCAACACAGCGACCGCACATGGAAACACGAAAGAGTCTCCTGACGATCCTGTGCAGGTTTCAAGTGACTCAACAGCGACGATTGAAATTGCTGAGGCAGATGACGTCGTGGTCACTGGTGAACGAGATTACACAATGTTTGGATGGGGATTGATATTGATGGGAGCCGCATTGGTTCTCACAATCCAACGTCGGCGTTATGCCAAAGTAAAAGAATAAGCAAGTATCGTTGAAATAATCACCCTTAAAGCATAAGGGAAATAAGGGAGAAGGTTATCATACCTTCTCCTTTCTTATTGTCTCTTATAGTAGATAAAACAGTTAGTTTGCTTGCACTGGATCGTAAGAATGGAAGCGCATCGATCGACAATAGTTCACATGGAGTTCATTGGCTCGCGTTATCTGCCCCTATAAGCCTTCAAACACTCCTCAAACAGCGGCAATGAAGACACAATGCGTTCATGTGAGACGCAATAAGAGATTCTCAAGTATCCCGGACAACCAAAACTCTCGGACGGCACAATCAGCAGATTGTAATTCAAACGTGCAAAGTCTGAGAATGCCTGCGCGTCACCTCCCGGCGCTTCGACAAACAGGTAGAACGCGCCTTCCGGCTTGATGCAGCGATAGCCTGCATTTGACAAACCGTCGTAGAGCGCTGTTCTGTTCTTATCGTATTGTGCGAGATCAGGTTTAACATCGGTGCAAAGCCCCACAACTCGCTGTATCAGTGACGGCGCACACACATAACCCAAAGAGCGTGCCGCGCCCGCGACGGCGTCATAAAGATCCTTCGCGTGATCAGCCCGGGGCGGAACCAACACGTAGCCGATGCGTTCGCCGGGCATAGAGAGTGTCTTGCTGTACGAGTAACAGACGATGGTGTTGTGGTATAGGAGAGGGATGAACGGTGTCTTGAGGCCATCGTAGACGAGCTCTCGGTACGGTTCATCGGACACGATGTAGATGGGGTGGCCATACTCTTGTGCTTTACGGCTTAAGAGATCAGCAAGTTCTAAAAGCTCATTTTCCTTATAGAGCCTGCCAGACGGGTTGTTTGGAGAATTAATGATGACAGCACGTGTAGATGATGTGATCGCTTGTTCAAGCCCTTCAATCGAAATTCCGAAGTCCGGAAGCTTTGGCGGAACGACAATGAGATGTGCGCCGTGCCCTTCAACGAAGAATGGGTACTCCGGGAAATAGGGGGCCAATACAATGAATTCATTGTTTTGATCACAAAGTGTCAAAGCACGGAAAGTCGAGGACAACGCCGCCGCAGCTCCGCAGGTAAGATAGAGATTTGTCTCGTCGCAGCCTATGCCGTAATCCCGGTTCAGCTGATCCGCGATTGCCCGGCGTACAGCCGGGTCACCCGGCGCGCTCGTATAGCCGTGAAGTTTAAGCGCGTCATGTTCCTCGAGCAGACAATGAAACGCCTCATCGACTTGACGAGGCGGCGGTACACTGGGGTTTCCGATGCTAAAGTCATAGACGCACTCACATCCGACTTCACGAGACTTTTGTTTGCCATATTCAAACAGTGAGCGAATGGCAGATGTCTGCCTTCCGTAAGCGAGCGCACGACTCGAGCAATAATCGGGACAATCCTTGTTTGACATAATCAGTCCTTTCTCGATACGTCTTCGCCGTGTTTGTAGAAAACTTACGAAGACTTGCGGGCCAGCATGCGGCCCGTTTCGAACGCCTTGCGGTTAATCTCGAGGAATTTCGGCGGCACATGTTTTTTTAAGGCGCCGTCCCAATCGAACGCATCCATCGCGAATGCTTCCACCATGGCGCCTAGCATGATCACGTTCATGACACGGGCATTGCCGAGTTCTTCAGCTTTTCCGCCTGCGTCAAACGCAACGACGCGGAACTGTTCATTCAGTGCCGAGAGATAATTATCCGGATAGTCCGCGACACCGGAGGCGACGGGGAGCGGCCTGATCTTATAGTCGTTGACAACGATGACACCGTCAGGTTTTAGCCAGTCGCTCCACCTCACAGCCTCCATCAGTTCAAAGGAGACCAGGACATCGGCCGCGCCCTTACCGACCAGCGGTGAATCAACCTTGTCGCCGTAACGCACGGTGGTCGAAACACTGCCGCCCCTTTGCGCCATCCCGTGAATTTCACTCATTTTCACATCAAAACCGGCTGTGATTAACGCATGCGTCAGGATTCGGCTGACAAGGATGGTGCCCTGACCGCCCACACCGGCTAAGAGAATTGTTTTTACATTATTCATAGTCATATCGTTCACTCTTTTACAATCGCATCGAAAGGACAGACCTGCAGGCAGACCGTGCATCCCACACACAGGTTGGGATCGATCATGGACTTGCCGTCCACAAAGAATATGGCAGGACATCCGACGGAGAGACAACGCCGGCAGCTTCTGCACAGATCGCGGTCGACCCTGCAAAGCGCCTGTTCGTGTTGTATGCGCTTGATCAGAACACACGGTCGTCTCACCACAATAGCGCAGCGTTCTTCGCACGCGATGGCCTCGTCAATGGTTTGCTTCATCGCCTTGAGATCTTGCGGATCCACGGTGAATACTTTTTTGTAGCCGATCGCTCCAAACATGGCTTCAATTGAAATAACATCCGCGATCTGTCCCATCAAGGTGTAGCCGGTGCCGGGGTTATCTTGTTGGCCGGTCATGCTCGTTGTGCTGTTATCGAGGACGACGGGAATGACATTGCCCTTGTTGTACAAGATCTCAATAGCTCCTGTGATGCCGCTGTGAAAGAACGTCGAGTCTCCCATCACACCGAAGACTGTCTTTTTATCACCAGTTTTCTCAAAGGCTTTCGCCATGCCCATGGCAACAGTAAAGCCGGCGCCCATACAAACAACTGTATCGATTGCCGACAACGGCGCCAATCCGCCCAGCGTATAGCAACCGATGTCAGCTGCTATGATCGTGTCTTTGCGACTTGACAGCGTATAAAAGAATCCGCGGTGTGGACAGCCCGGGCACAAGACAGGTGGTCGAGGAACGACCTTCGCCTCAACCGTTTTGAGGGGAGTGGGTTCGCCGGTCAGCGCCTCTTTTAGGATCGTTGGGTTCAATTCATACATGCGGGGAATCACATCTTTGCCGATGCACTCGATGCCCGCCGCCTTGATCTGATCTTCCATGAATGGGTCGAGCTCTTCGACAACGTAGAGCGTCTCCACTTGTTTTGCGAACTCCCGGATAAGCTTGAGGGGGAGGGGCCAGGTGAATCCGAGTGTTAAAAAAGACGTGTCTTCAGGGAAGACTTCTCGCGCGATAAGCGACGCGCCTCCCGCAGTCACAACGCCGATTTCGTTGCCTCGAATATCCATTTTATTGAAGCGACATGTTTCAGAGTACGCGGCGAGTTTTTGGACCTTCTCTTCAAGTTCCATGCGATGTACTACGGCATGGGCGGGTGCGGCGATGTATTTTTTCGCGTTACGTGTATAAGCCAGAGGCTCGGGGGTTAGAGGATCGTTTTCAGTTACCAGGCATCTCGCGTGACAGACGCGTGTCGTCATGCGATAGAGGACCGGGATATCGTACATCTCCGAAACATCGTAGGCCTCTCGCATCATGTCGAGCGCGTCCTGGCTGTCAGCCGGCTCAAACATCGGGATTTTGGCCGCTCGCGCGTAGTGTCGGTTGTCCTGCTCGTTTTGGGAGGAATGCATACCGGGATCATCCGCGGAAATGATAACAAAACCACGTCCCACGCCGTTGTAAGCAGCGGTAAACATAGGGTCAGCCGCCACATTGAGGCCAACATGTTTCATGGCGGCGACGGAACGCACCCCCGCGATGGATGCCCCATAGGCTACCTCGAGGGCCACTTTCTCATTGGGAGCCCACTCGTGGTAGATGCCCTCATATTGGTTTAAGGTTTCAAAGATTTCTGTGCTGGGGGTTCCGGGATAGGCGCTGCCGACTTGCACGCCGGCTTCAAACAGTCCACGCGCGACCGCTTCGTTTCCCGATAAGAATTTCTTCATCCGATATTCCCTCGATTCCGTTCCGGTTGTTCGATAATACTAGTGGCTTGGTCTCATTGTAACAACAGGGCCAACGGCAATGCAATTAAATCGGCAATATAACTCTCAGGCAAAATTGAAATGTCAGTTGTGGGTTGTTACATGAAGATTTGGCTGATCATCAGAAATCACACTAGTGAATCCCTGGTTCAGGGTGATCCACAAGACCAGTTCACTGTCGTATAAGGCCATCTTTTCACGGAACGATGCGAAGAATTCCGCTTCGCTGACGGGAAGTTTGTCGAAAATCTGAACATCGAATGCCGCTACCTTCGTCCCTTCGTTTGAGGCGAAGAGATGAAGGCCGTGAATAGTGGATTCGGGGACAATGGCGGACGCGACCTCCTCCAGTTTAGTTCGAATCGATTCATGCTCCGCGTCTTCGAGGTCAGACGGATCGGCGTGCAGGAGTAGCTGAACATCGTATTCGCGGAGCAATTTTCTTTCGATGTAGTCAACGAGAAGGTGCGCTTCAAGGAAACTCTCCCGACTATCGAGTTCGACGTGCGCGGTGGCGAAGACACTGCCCGGGCCATAGTCATGGACAATCAGATCGTGCACATCAAGAATTCGGTCGTCTGTTTCTAGAATTATCTTGCGAATCAGTGAAGTCAATTCAGAAGAGGGTTTGCCTCCGATGAGAAGTGTCGCCGTATTAAGCATGATGCCGATGGCAGACCATGCAATCAGAAGGCTGATGAAAATTCCTGTCATACCGTCAATGTTGATGCCGAACCAAGCAAACAGAATGGTTGAAAAGAGAACACCGGAGGTTGCGAAAACATCTGACAGACTGTCCTTAGACGCGGCGATAAAAACAGGGGATACAAGCTTGCGTCCCTTGTTGCGGTAATAAAAATACTGAATCAGTTTGACTGCGATTGAAAATACCAGGGCTCCGAATACCCATAAACTTGTCTCGAGTGATTCAGGTCGGATAATTCGCAAAATAGAGCGGTAGCCTACCTGAACCGCTACGGTGAGCATGCCAAGCGCGATGATAGAAGAGGCGATGTATTCAAACCGTGCATAGCCAAATGGGTGTTTATTATCGGCCGGTTTGGCGGCTAATCGAATCGAGATGATCGAGACAACAGAACTGAAAGAATCCGTGAGGTTGTTCCAGCCGTCAGCAGAGATGGCAATACTGCCCGACAACGTGCCAATCAACAGTTTGATCGCGGCGAGTACGACGTTCATTAAAAGACCGATGACGGCGGCTATCAGCCCTGCCTTTTTACGGTCTTGCCCCGACATCGAATCGGGATCGTATCCGTGCAAAGCGTCTTTCGGCACAGACATTTCTTCTTTTAGTGTGTTTTGTGTCATGAAGGGTCGATTACTGTGTGTTCTAACGGTTTACGGTCGAAATGCTGGCGTGAAGGGCGTGCATCCTTCGCGGGATATCCGATTGGGAATATGACCATGGGGATGTGGTTGTCCGGCAGCTTCATCGCCTCGGTGAGCTTAACCGGATCAAAATCCCCAACCCAGCATGTCCCAAGACCATGTTCGGCGATCGCCAAATCGAGGTGACAACCGGCGATGACGGCATCCATTGAACCCCCAGCAAAGCCATCACATCTTCTTACCCAGCAGTCGTCCCGGTCGTAACAAACGACAAAGAAAAGATTGGCTCCAAACGTGTGAGGTGTCGCGTTGGCAATGGTCTCGCGGCCTTTTTCACCTTTTAAAATATAAATGCGCTGTGCTTGTTTATTGCACGCCGTAGGGGCAAGTCGCTGGATCTCAAGCAGATGATTGATCGTCTGTTCATCGACCTCGCGGTCGCTGAATTTGCGGCATGAATAGCGATCGGTTGCAAGTTGTTTAAAGTCCATATGGTAAACCTCCTCGGTGATGGTGATATGGTAACAATGTCATTTTACCAAATCCGAGAGCCGGAAGGCAGGCAGTTCGAATAGCTGTCAGCGCTATTCGCTTGACATCACTTCAACGCATGTGCTAATTTGATCAAGCCTTGGGGACGTAGCTCATTTGGGAGAGCGCTTGAATGGCATTCAAGAGGTAGAGGGTTCGATCCCCTTCGTCTCCACCACAACACGAAGCGTTGAACTCGCTTTCTTTAGGAACGTATTCGCGCTTATCTACAGAATGGAGGATGGTTTTTAACACCGTCCTCTTTTCTTTTTTGTATCGTTTGATTCGTGATAAATATTGACTTGTTCCGCCATGGTGAGTTGGTTTAGACATTCACTATGAACGTGATCCTTGATACGGTTGACGCGCTATTGCGTCTTCACATCTGAAAATCTCCTGCTTGTCATGCGATCTACCCTTTGGGTTAGTGCATGGCGTCTGGCCTCATCAGGATCCTTATAGTAAGCTTCCATATTGAAATACTTCTTACAAGCAAGCAATACCTGATTTATAGATCAAAGTCATTGATTTGTGATAAGAATCTCTTACTTTGACTAGAAATCATAATTTCGCCGGTTCGTTTGTTCACAGTTTGTTTCTTGACCTCACCGAGCTGACACCGTAAAATAGCGCAATAGCTGAAAAGCATTGAATGGGAGGTTACCCGTGAATAATAATATTTATCGTTACCCGCTGGAGAAGGTGCGTGAGATCCGAGATCTGCGCGATATGCTCTTGCAAAGTGAAGAGCTTTACGGCGATCGCAACGCCTATCTGCTGAAAGATCCGATCGCGACGCGACAAGTCATGCCGCGCTCGGAAGAGGCGAAAAATCTCAAGATCGACCGCAAAAGACCGTATGTGCCCGTCACATTCAAGCAGTACGCGTCCGATGTGCGTGCTTTGGGAACGGGATTGATGCATCTTGGTGTAACGGCCGGAAGCCGTGTTGCCATTTATGCCGAGACGCGCTATGAGTGGTATGTCACCTATATGGCCGTCGTCAACGGTTTGGCGGTTGTCGTTCCCCTCGATAAAGAGCAGCCCGCGAAAGAAGTGGTCAATCTCGTGAAGAGTTCTGAAGCCGATGTTCTTTTATTCTCAAAAAGTAAAAAAGATGTCATTGACAGCATCCGCGATCAGGTACCCGGCGTAAAGCACTTCGTCAATTTTGATTTGCCTGAAGACAATGAGGCGGATCTCTATTTCTGGGACATTCTTAAAGACGGCGCAAACTTCCGCGAGCAAGGCGATCTCGATTACGATACATTGCCGATCGACCCGGAGGCGATGCAGATTCTGTTGTTCACATCGGGGACAACGGCTAATCCCAAGGGCGTCATGTTGAGTCATAAAAACATCTGCAAAAACCTGATGGGCATGTGTCAGATGACCTACATCGATGAAAATGATGTGTTTCTATCTGTTTTGCCGATCCATCACACATATGAATGCACATGCGGTTATCTGTGCCAGATGTATCGTGGTTGCTGTGTGGCAGTTTGTGAGGGGTTGCGCTACATCGTACCCAATATGCAGGAGGCCAAACCGACCATGGTGTTGGTCGTGCCGCTGATGATGGAAGCGTTTCATCGTGGAATTATGAAGAAGGTCAAGTCTGATCCCAAACTAGAGAAGAAGTTCAAGTTCGGGTTGACGCTTACAAAAGGCCTTCGCAAAGTGAAAATCGATCTTCGAAGAAAGATTTTTGACAGCGTTCACGAAAATTTCGGCGGGAACCTGCGTATGTTGATCTCGGGTGGAGCTGCCATTGCGCCTGAACTTCTAGAGAGTATGCAAGATATGGGTTTCCATTGCCTCCAAGGGTATGGGTTAACCGAATGCGCTCCGATCCTTGCGTTAAACCGTACGCACTTCTTCAATAATCTTTCGGCGGGACAACCGCTCCCCGGTGTCGACGTGAAAATTCTCAACCCGGACGAGAACGGTATCGGTGAGATCTTGGGACGCGGAGATAATGTCATGCTCGGATATTACAAAAACGAAGAGGCGACGCGTGAAGCCATCGATGACGAAGGGTTCTTTCATACAGGTGATTACGGTTACCTCGATGAAGATCAGTTTGTTATCATCACAGGGCGCAAGTCAAATATAATCGTCACGAAAAACGGCAAGAATATCTTCCCCGAAGAGATTGAATTTGTTTTGCAGCAGCATCCTCTGATCGCGGAAGTCGTAGTATCCGGCAAAGAGAGAAAAGAAGGGGACAGCATCGTCCACGCGGAGATCTTCCCTGACCGCGAAACCGTCGACGAGGATCCGGAACTGAGGGGTTTGCCGCTGACAGACGAGCGGATCAAGGCGAAGATTGATCTGGTGGTACGTGAAGTCAACCGCGAGCTTGTAAATTACAAGGCGGTGCGAACGATCGAACTGCGAGACAGCGAATTCCCCAAGACAACGGCAAAGAAAATTATCCGTCACTAATCGCTTCGGTATCAAGCAAAAAAAAGCCCCCGCTCCTTGTGAGGACGAGGGCTTTTTTTATTAAGGTCTGTAGGAATCCCTTAGTTGCACTGAGCGGTTGAAAACCAGCCGGTCATCGGTTGTATCGTGGCTGTCGTGGATGAAATACCCCAGGCGCATAAACTGATAGCCTACGTAAGAGCGGTCTGTTTTAAGCCAGGGTTCCACAAAGGCGTTGTTGAGTACGGTTATCGACTCAGGGTTCAACAGTTCGTGGTAATCGCGTTCATCGGCATCGGGGGCTTCCACGGTAAATAGATTGTCGTATAGTCGAATCTCCGCAGGTTCCGCAGTTGTCTCATCAAGCCAGTGGATCGTTCCCCTGACTTTTTGTCCTTCGCGGGCAGAACCGCCTCGCGTTTCAGGATCGTATTCCGCGAGCACCTCGATGATGTTGCCTTGGTCGTCCCTCACACAGCCGGTGCAGCGGACAATGTAAGTGCCACGGAGCCGGACATTGTTGCCGGGGAATAGACGGTAATATTTTTTAGGAGGGTCTTCCATGAAGTCGTCGCGCTCAATCAGGAGGTGGCGCGAGAATGTGATCGCGTGTGTTCCCGCGTCAGGGTCACTGGGCAAATCCTCCACCACAAACGTCTCTTGTTGATCTTCGGGATAGTTCGTGATTGTTAGGCGTACCGGATCGAGAACGGCCATCGCGCGAGGCGCGCGCGTATTGAGATCCTCCCTTAGGCAGTGCTCCAAAAACTTAATATCCACCATGCTAGTCGCTTTTGAGACGCCGTTTCGCTCGCTGAAATCGCGGATGGCGCGCGGCGTGTACCCACGGCGGCGAAGACCACAGAGTGTGGGTAGTCGAGGATCATCCCACCCATCGACGAGTCCCTCTTCGACCAGCGTGCGAAGCTTGCGCTTGCTCATCACAGTGTAATTGATGTCAAGGCGCGCAAATTCAAATTGGCGCGGTTTCGACGGGACAGAACAGTGTTCGATGACCCAGTCATAAAGGGGTCGATGATCTGCAAACTCAAGTGAACACAGCGAGTGCGTGATGTGCTCAATTGCGTCCCCGATAGGGTGCGCAAAGTCATACATTGGATAAATGCACCATGTATCGCCTGTCCGGTGATGCGTTTCGCGCTGGATGCGGTAGATGACGGGGTCTCGCATATTCATATTTCCCGCGCTCATGTCGATCTTCGCGCGAAGTGTATAGCGGCCTTCAGGGAATTCATTGGCTCGCATTCTACGGAACAGGTCGAGACTCTCGTCTTTGGGTCGATACCGCCAGGGACTTTCCTTGCCCCGCGTCGTCAGAGTGCCGCGTGATACGCGAACTTCTTCTGCCGTCTGTTCGCAAACAAACGCGAGATCTTTTTCAATCAGCTCTTCGGCATACATGTACGTCTGTTCAAAATAATCAGAGGCGTAATAGAAACGGTCGTCCCAGTCATAGCCGAGCCAGTGGATATCATCCTTAATTGTCTGAACGTAAGATTCATCTTCTTTGACAGGGTTAGTGTCGTCCATGCGAAGGTTGCAAAGGCCGTCAAAAAGCTCTGCCGTCCCGAAATCAATGACGATCGCCTTGGCGTGCCCAATGTGCAGATAGCCGTTGGGTTCTGGTGGGAACCGCGTATGAACTTTCAGGCCTTCGAAGCGGCCACCGGGCGCCATATCTTCTTCGATGAAATCGAGGATGAAATGCGAAATCTCATTGCCCGTGAATGTTTCTTGCGCGGGTGTGACACCTGTCACAATGCCCGGCAGACGTTTTGTCTCAGATTCTAAATTATTTTTCATTGGTTATACCTCTCGCAAATATAATAATGCCTGTGCCAGGCGTCCGAGGGATTCTTCGCGACCGAGAATCACAGCGGTTTCAATGGCTCCGCCAGGGGTGACCTGCTGGGCGGCAAGACCGGCACGAAGCGAGCCCATGATCTGGCCCTTTTTGATGCCCAACTCTTCACAGGCATGTTCAAGCAATTCCTGAAGGTCTGCTTCATTCCAGCTTCCCAGTGCCGATAAGAGCGGATACAGTTTGTCCAAGATATCGGCAGCTTTATCCGCGTCAAGTTTGGCGCGCTTATTGAAAAAAAGCTCACGGGATTGTGGCAGCCTTGTTGTCAGGAAACGGATCATATCAGGGATGTCGGACAATTTTGTGACGCGCGGTTGCAGCACCTGTGCCAGCATAATAAGATCATAGGGTGTATCGCGAAAGCAGGGATCTGCCGTGTCTTTAACGAGTTTTGTCCATGTCTCAAAAGGCATGATCCGAATGTATTGTTCGTTCATCCAGTTGAGTTTATTATATGAAAAGACTGCCGGGGCTTTATTGATGCCTGCGATATGAAAGATCTCCTCGAGCTCTTTTAATGAAAAAATTTCTCGTGTATCGCTGCCCGGTGCCCATCCGAGAAAAGCGATCATATTGACGATTGCCTCAGGCAGATAGCCGTCGTTGACAAGATCATCAAAACTCGTTGAGCCGTGACGCTTGGACAGCTTCCTACCGTCTTCGCCGACGATAAGTGGCAGATGGACAAAGTGGGGAATCTCCCATCCGAACGCTTCATAGAGAAGGCAGTATTTAGGTGTTGAAGACAGATACTCTGACCCGCGCACGATGTGCGTGATCTCCATGAGGTGATCGTCGACGACATTTGCAAAATTATAGGTCGGATAACCGTCCGATTTTAAAAGGATCTGATCTTCCAATTCCTTATTCATAACAGTGATCTTGCCGTAGACGTCGTCCGAAAAAGAGGTCTCGCCGCTGAGAGGCATCCTCTGCCGGATCACATATGATTCGCCCGCGTCGGTGCGCCGCGTCACTTCTTCACGGCTGATGTCTCGACAGTGCCGGTTATAACCGAACGACTCTGTTTGCTCGCTGTCATCGTTCTCGGCTATGTGGGTAGCGGAGCAAAAACAGGGATAAGCGTCGCCTTGTGATACAAGTTGATCGGCATATTGCCTGTAAAGGAGGAGTCGTTCGCTCTGTGTGTACGGGCCATTGGGGCCGCCAATATCGGGACCTTCATCGTGGTGAAGGCCGCACTGGTCAAGCGTTCGGTAAATAACGTCAACGGCGCCTTCGACATAGCGCTCGCGGTCGGTGTCCTCAATGCGGAGGATAAATGCGCCGTGGTCAGCCTTTGCGATCAGGTACTCGTAAAGCGCCGATCGGAGGTTGCCGACGTGCATAATGCCGGTTGGGCTGGGAGCAAATCTTGTTTTAGTAATTCTTGTAGTCATCTGTGCATGTCCTAATCGGAAATCAATTCGTTTTGAATCTCTCACGATGATATCATAGAAGCAAAATGTTCAAGTAGGCTAGCAGTGCCTTGACGGCCGGACAGGGAGAGATAATTGCCTCGCTTTACTGGCTGGCACAGTGGCGTTTGTGAAGGCCATGAACATTGAATTACAGAGAGGAACCTATGGCGCGTGTTTGGATATGTGAGACCTGAAAAACCTGAGCTGCTGATGCGTGACTTTGCTTCGTATAAAGCCGTTTACTGCGGATTATGCAAGGCGATTGGCAGGCGAGGCGGTCAGATTCCGCGTGTGACGGTCACTTACGATATGACATTCCTTGCCATTTTACTGTTGGCATTTGCGCCTGATTGTCCGGAATTTGAAGAAGAATCCTGTATTCTGAACCCTATAAAAAAAAGACCTATGGTGTCAAGTCATCGCGTACTGGACTTCGCGGCGGATCTCTCGTGCCTGTTAGCCTACTATTCGGCAAAAGATGATGCGGCCGACGAAAAGCCGATCAGGGGTCGGGCGATGTCTGTATTGCTGGCACGCTCTGCCAAGAAAGCATCTAAACAGAGGCCGCAACTTGCCGCGGTAATACGGGCCAAACTCACGGAACTAGATCTTTGGGAGCGAAGCGATACACCGCTCGAGGCAGCTGACAGTTTTGGCGGAATTCTTGAGGCAATCTTTCGGGAAGGCTATGCGGTTGCTTGCCAGTCGCCTGATGGTGGGACGGGGCCGCAACAAGTAAGCGGCACGGAAGATGAATTGTACCAGATGATGCTTGGTCAAGCGGGCAAGGCGCTCGGGCGCTGGGTCTATTTTATAGACGCAATCGATGATCTTTCGCGCGATCTCGAAACAGATAGCCGTAATCCATTTGGTAAGTTGTCGAACGTTGAAGCGCAGTCTTTGGCCTTGTCGCTGTTGACAGAGGCGGAGGAGGCGGTCGACAGGAATCTTGCTTTGTTAACTTATAAGCGATTCGACGCACTCGTGTATAATGTCGTAATGATCGGAATACCTGCTACGCGCCGTCGCATACTGGCAGGGGAGAGCCTGCCGGTAATTTAATAAATGACGCGTTTTGCGGATGAGTGGAGGGTTGAATGAGCAATAATCCATATATGGTGCTTGGTGTTTCTCCGGAGTCTACCGAAGAGGAAGTGCGCGCAGCCTATCGTGAGCTTGTTCGGAAATATCATCCTGACCAATATGAAGACCCGAGGGCAAAAGAGCTAGCGGAAGCTAAAATGCGTGAAATTAATGTTGCTTATGACGAGATTACACTCGGCAATCAGCAACACGCAACGCGAACCGGATGGGGGCAACAGTCTGCCAGCCAGTCGCCGCCGTACGGTCAACCTTACAATTCACCGAACCAATCTCCATATTATCGGTCATCGGGTAGCGGGGGCTCCTGTTGCCAGACGTTGTCGTGTCTTTGCTGCGCAGATTCGTGCTGTGAGTGCATGGGCGGCGACCTCTGCCTTTGTTGCTAACATCTCGGATATGAGAACGCGCGGAAGTTATCACAAGACGAGTGTGACGAGGGTCGCAACAGGCGCGATTCTTTCCGCACTTTGTTGGCTACTTATTATGCTGGCCGCTGTGCTTCCGACAGGGAAATTTTTTGTTTTGACCTTAGCGTCGCTCGTCATTGTTGTAGCCGCACGGGAGACTGGAGATTGCGGAGCGGGTCTTGTTTATCTCGTCACTACTGTATTAGCCTTTATCAGTACCGGTATATTTATGGGTACGCTTTTCGCCCTTTGCTTCGGTATTCAACCCCTGGTCATCGTATTTTTACGCGGACGAATTAATCCGATTGTGACACGCATAATCACACATCTCTTTATGTCCGGACTTTTTTTGTTTGTCATCTTTTTGGTAGGGATTGATCGTCTTCTAGTTAGAGATACTCGCTTGTCAAGCCTGGTGATTACGGGATTAGCGCTTCTGGCTTTGCAACTATTTCTGTTTATCTATCACTATATTCTCAGGTATTTTGAGCGGTTTTACGAAGAGCGTATAGCTCCCTGGATACACCGGCAGTAGTCACCTATCGTTTGGGTGTCCGGTTACTTGAGGCTTTTCTTTCTCCCAACAAAACGGCGCGCGCTCCCGCAGCGGCGTGTTCCATTCTCTGGAGACGAGTCCAGTAAAGCAACCGTTTGCTTTCGCGGATTAGAAACACCAAAAGTCCCGCACACAAAACAAATGCAAGCACAGCAATGGTATACGCGAGGTTTGGGTTCTGGATCAATTGGAGGATGCCCCGGCTTACGAGGTGATTGTTCGCCAGAATGTCGCGGTCGGACCCGACGCGGACCGGAATCTTTGTGCCGTTTTTCATTGTGAAAATAACCTGCCCGGTCATCACACTTTTTTGGATGGGCAGCGGATACGGGGCATTCCCAACATAGTCAAGTTTTTGTTCCAGGAAGTAATCAGTTTTTGGGTGTACGTAATCAATCGAATCAATGTAGACTAGGTCAAACAGTTCACCGTTTGCCGCTTTTTCAGAAGCGCCAGGGTATTTTTCTCCGGTACGTATAAGGGGTGATTTTGTGTAGAAACTGTCAATCGAATTGTAAAGTTGCAACGTTGGCTGTGTCATACCCGATTGACGCAGGTTCACACCGACCGTCATGAGGGAGATTCCCTTCTGTGTGCTCCCGATGCTGAGCAGCAGTGAATAACGGTTTGACAAGAGCAGATACGCCGCAGTGATTCTGTTTTCCGCAAGCGTTATAAGATTGGCCGCGGGAGAGCGCATGGGGATGATGTGGGAAATATTTCCTGTTGTTATTTGTACAAGTTCCTCTGACACAGAGAGGATGGCCTTGGAGCGGGGATTATTCTGAAGCGCAGTCAAAAGACGCGCGATATCTTTAAGGGTTGTTTTGGCCGTTCTGATCGCTTGGCCTGCTTCAGGCAGGACAAAAGGCTCAGGTGCTTCGCTTTTCGCGTGTTCGTCCATTGATTCCATAGCGGCCGTTATTTCATCGGGAACATTCGATTCGCGTTCGGCACGTGCCACATCACAAGCGTAAAATGTTGTTTTTTCCATCCCCAAAAGGGAAGCTGTCGTGTTCATTTCAGCTAGAAAGGTGTACTGTGATCCCGATATTTTTTCGGCAATCGCAATCGCAGCTGCATCAGAATTTTCAAATAGCAGCTTGAGAAGAATAAACCGCAACGGCAATGAATCACCCTCTTGCAATTCCAGTTGATCCTCGCGTCGCTCTGCTTTATCAAATGCCGCAGCTGAAGAACTGAGTGTGATTAGTTCGTCTGTTGAAAGGCGCTCGATGGCAATATAAAGGGTCATTAGTCGCGCGACCCCCGGGATCTCAAGAATCACATCGCTGTTTTTTGTGAAGAGTTCTGACTGGTTGAGCAGTTCCATTGAAAGAACACCGGGAAGGCGTGTATTCGGCTCGAACCCTTCGCTTATCCGGTCAGCGTATACCGGCAAAGGAGCAAAATAAGAAACTAGAAAAAAAAGCGTGACTACAATAGCCAAAAAGCGACCTCCGTATCCGTGAGGTTCAACATCTTGTATTCTTGTGAAATACCGTTTCTTCATGGTCAAATCATACCATACGGCGTGCGTTTCTAAAGGCAAGAGCCTTCGGGCACTATGCTATAATTAGTTAAGAAAAGACCTTTTAGGGGTCTCCGCCAGGAGGGGCAAACGTGCGACAATCGACACCTGATAACCGATCGCGTTTCGCATGCCGATGTATTGTAATGCGGCGGTTTTCAGCCGTAGCCATCGCTTCGCTGATGCTGGTAGTGACTGTCGCGTGTTCTCCCGGAGACAATAACGCGCAAGCAGGTGTTGCCCAATTTGGTGAAACGGGAGCGCAATTCGCACGTAAGCTGGCAAGGCTTTGTCCCGAACGTGTCCCTTATTCAGACCAGGAGTCACGTGCTGCCGACCTCATCATGGAAGAGTTAAGGTTGTACGGCTACACGCCTGAGAAACAGGAATTTTCCGTGACCGACGACACGGGTGTCCGGCGGACATCTGCCAATATTATCGCAAAGCTTGAAGGCGATGGTTTTGTTGTTTCACCTAAAGTTGATGAATCTGTGACATCAACCCTGCCCAACCAGCGCAATGATCTGATGATGATTGTTGGCGCGCACTACGACACGCCGGCCATCGATTCAGTACCTGACGAACCGGTTGAAGACGAAGAGAATGCGGAAACACAAATGGTTCGACCAGACGGTATTCACAACAACGCCTCTGGCGTTGCGTCTGTTCTGACGGCAGCACGCGTCATGCGGGAAACGCCACCCGGGTATGATGTGACATTCGTTTTTTTCGGCGCGGGCACGGATGAATTTGCGGGAGCCAAGTATTATCTGTCAAAACTCTCGGCGGACAACCGAAAACTCACTGAGGTCATGGTCAACGTAGGGCCTATATTTGCGGGCGAGAAAGTATATGCTCACGCCGGGCAAAACTCTGTCAAGAGCGGCGATAAAAAAGACTATGCTAAACGACGTAAACTGTATCAGGTGACCGATATATTTTTTGAAAATCAACTCAATTCGCGTAATAAATACGCGATCTACACGAACCAGGCATCGTTTCTGGTTCCCACCCCAAGCGGACTGTCTGCCATTTTTCGCGAGTGGACTACCAAAACATCAGATCACACGCCTTTCGATAACGCAGGCATACCGATCGTATTCATAGAATCGGGCGACTATCGCATACGTAAAGTGGAAGAAGTCGGGATTGAAAGCCGTAACCCTTTGTTCCAGGAAACAGGCGGCGTCATTTCCGGCACCAAGTACGACCGCGCCGATGTGCTCGAAGACCTTTTCCGTAAGATGGATGAACAAGCCGCAAGGGAGACGATCCCGATAATCGATCCCAACGATACGCAAGCGGACCAAGAAGAGTCTCCTGATTATGATGAAGGAGATGACAAGGATTATATCCCGGTTGCCCGTCTCCCGCAGCGCATAAACAACACAGCCTTTGTCATCGTGCAACTCGCACGAAAAGGACCTTTGAACTACGATTACAATGGATAACAGTCCTGTGACATTCTCACGAATACATCGTAGCGACTGTTTGATTAAAGAAAGGAATATATGTTGAATATCTTATATCTAACGGTGACAATACTGGGACTCTCGGATGCCCTTTTCTGGGGTCTGATTCTTGCCATTACCGTCATTGCAGAACTGGCGACTCTTAATCTTGTTTCTATCTGGTTTGCGGCGGCTGCGCTTGTTGCCTTAATCATTGCCTTGCTAAACGGTTCGCTGGTGCTGCAATTTGCCGTGTTTATTGTTCTTAGTGTTGCCGGATTTCTTATATTTACATACGTTATCCGGCCCAAACTCGGCAAGCGCGTTATTATACCGACAAACGCAGACCGGATCAACGGCAAAGAAGGCGTAGTTCTTGAAATGATTGACTCTAAAACAGCCAGGGGATTGATCAAGGTCGAAGGCCAGATTTGGAGCGCTCGAATCGTAGGAGACGGGGTTATCCCGGAAGGCACTCGAGTCCTTGTGATAGGAATCAGGGGTGCTAAGGCGACTGTTGAGCCAATCAACGGGGCGATTGAACCATTTGAATAAACGTGAATCGACTCTTTCTGAATTATTGCAGGAGGATATCGTTTAGTAATATACAAACAACTCAACACACGTTGAGACAGAAGACTTCTGAAGGAGGACTTTATGAAACTTTGGACTATAGTAGCAGCACTGCCGGCACTGAACTTGGGATTGATTTTGCTCGGCGTCGTAGTGCTGGCAATTCTGATCTTGTTTATCCGCAACGTACGCGTTGTCCCGCAGGCGATGGCGTTTGTCATTGAGCGACTCGGCACTTATAAGATGACTTGGCAGACGGGCATTCACGCTAAAATGCCGTTCCTTGACCGCATTGAACGCCGTATTTCTTTAAAAGAGCGTGTCGCAGATTTCCCGCCACAGCCTGTGATTACGCGCGACAACGTAACCATGCAGATAGACACAGTTGTGTTTTACCAGATTGTTGATCCGGTACTGTATTGCTACGGCATCGAAAATCCAATCTCCGCGATTGAGAATCTAACAGCGACGACGCTGCGTAACGTGATCGGTGATCTGGAACTTGACGAAACCCTGACATCCCGTGACACCATAAACACACGCATGCGCCTTACACTCGACGAAGCGACAGATCCCTGGGGGATCCGAGTCAATCGCGTCGAGCTAAAAAATATTCTCCCACCACGTGAAATCCAAAACGCGATGGAACGGCAGATGAAAGCCGAGCGCGAGAAGCGTGAAAACATCCTGATTTCTGAAGGTAAAAAAGAAGCTTTAATCCGCGTTGCCGAAGGCGAAAAAGAAGCAGCCATCTTGCGTGCCGAAGGCAAGAAGGAACAGGCGATTCGAGAATCTGAGGGTAACGCGCAGGCAATTCTGACAATCCAGGAAGCGACCGCGCGCGGTCTGAAAATGATCAAGGATGTTGGAGCCAATGAAGCGCTGATCGCGTTGAAGAGTCTTGAAACCATGGAGGTTGTCGCGAATGGGCGCGCCACCAAGATCATTATTCCGTCCAACTTACAGAGTCTCGCGGGACTTGCGGTGTCGGTTAAAGAATTGATGTCGGATTCAAATATCGATATGACGGAGCAAGTTGAGGAAGTCGTGACATACAGATCGTAGCCTCAACAGGCAGAATGGATCCATGTGAAATTCGACACGGTTGTTCCGGACGATATCATTAATGGAAGCGAGGTGACGTACGCTCAAGGGTGTCCGATCACCTCGCTTTATATTCACGTTCCTTTTTGCGGTGGGAAATGCTCGTATTGTGATTTCTATTCCATCGCTCGTCCCGATGACGATGCGATGCGCATGTGGCATCGAGGTATCCTTCTCGAGTTGACACGGATCGCGGATGAAGCTGACGCCAACCAGGTTGTGTTGGCACCGCTCGATACCATCTATTTTGGAGGAGGGACACCGTCTTACGTGCCCCCAAGGATGATTTCATCCCTCATCGACCATGCACGATCTCTTTTTTCACTAACCCCCTCGTGTGATATTACGCTGGAAGCTAACCCGGAATCGGTGGATTCGCCGTTAAAAACGAGAGCCTTTGGTATCTGGCGCGATGCGGGCGTTAACCGAATTAGTTTTGGGGTTCAATCTGCTTCAAACCAACTTCTCTTAACGGCAGGGCGCCGTCATACAGCGGAAGGCGCGGCGTTCGCGGTGACGTCTGCGGCTGAGGCGGGATTTCGCCATATCGCGGTTGATCTCATGACGGGCCTTCCCGGACAGACTATGACGGACATAGAAGACACGCTCAATTTCATCGATTCTCTTCCCGTTGACCATGTCTCATCTTATGCGCTCTCCATCGCTGAAAACACACCCTTTTATCACTTGTGGCGTGACTCTCCCGAGCTCTTCCCCGATGATGAGCGTGAGCGGGAGATGACGCATACCATCACTCATCGTCTGCAATTACTTGGATTTGAACACTATGAGATCAGTAATTTTGCGAAAGAGGGTGCGCGATCGCGTCACAATCTCGTTTATTGGCATGCTGACCCGTATTTGGCAGCCGGACCGGCCGCGGCCAGTTATATGGCGGGCATGAGGCGTTGCAATCCAGCCGGGATCGAAGAATGGTACGCACTAATGGAAGATACCGCCGGAGGTCCTTTTTCCGGATCGACTGTTGAAGAAACAATATCTGAAGCAGAGGCGTGTACAGAAACGATACTCCTTGGCCTTCGTCTTATGGAAGGCGTCACTCGCGAACGGTTTATGCAGCGTCACGGGATTGATTTCGACGAACTGTTCGGTGAAAAGCTAACATCTCTGGAACGTCGAGGACTTGTTTTCCGCAATGCCGGTTGTGTCCGACTTACCGCCAGAGGACTTGATTTTGCCGATATTGTCGCCCGGGAACTTGTTTGATTGGCTGATTATCGGAAGGTTTGATTATTTCAAAATCAATGCCTGGCAACGTTTTTGATGGCTTTGCGTCAATATTTCAAGAGTTCTTCACAATTTTGTCACCTATGTCACAACTCCTTTATTGACAGTAGATAGGGGAGGTGATAAAGTTGAATTAGCACTCGACACGTACGAGTGCTAATACGTGAAAGGGACAATCTTATGGACGAGCGCAAAGTACAAATACTCAAGGCCATCATCGACGATTACGTTGAGACAGCTGAACCTGTCGGTTCTAAATCGCTTGTCGAGCGCCATAATTTAAGGTTGTCTTCAGCGACCATCCGGCATGAAATGGCCGAGCTTGAGGAGAGAGGCTATCTCGAAAAACCTCACACGTCCGCGGGCAGGATGCCTTCGGATAAGGGCTATCGAGCCTACGTTGACAGCATGATGTCGCTGCCTGAAATTTCTCACAAGGAAGCTTCCTCCATAAAGGATTTTCTCCAAATAAATTTGCACGAGGCCAAGGACTTGATCGAGCGGGCAGCGGAATATCTGGCAGGTAAAACAAATTTCCTGTCCGTAGCGCTGTCGCCGCAGTACACGGATTCCAGTCTTGAGCAAATCAAAATCTTGATGATCGAGCCAGGTAGGGCGATTGTTGTGCTGGTGCTTTCTGCCGGTATCGTACATGACCGTCTTATCCGCATCCCCGCGATGCTTGATGAAATGCAGCTTGACAGCATCGGCCGTGCCGTTGAACGTTGTCTGGCGGGCAAACGCATCGATGACATAACGCTTGTCACCATCTCATCGGCAGCGGAAGAGACAGGCTTGCCAGAAGCGCTTGTCAACCAGGTGCTTTATGAAGCATACGTCGCCATTAAACAGACGGAAAAGATTGAAGTTTTTATGGATGGTAAATACCAACTGCTCAAGCATCCTGAATTCCGCGATTATGAACGAGCTAACCGCTTTTATCACGCGGTGCAACAGGAGCACATGGTGGCAGGTTACATGATGGAAATGAAGCAGGAGCAAGAAGATCGTCAGGCAGAGAATTGTGACTGGGATATAGACTGTCTAGAAACACATGACGGCAGTGCTCAGGATTCACTTGTGGTTCAGACACCAAAGCCGGCCTACATGGTGCGTATCGGTCAGGAGATTGCGCTTGAAGGAATGGAAGATATGTCTTTCATCACGACAACGTACAGAATCGGCAACGAGATAACGGGGCAGATCGGTGTGATCGGGCCAAAGCGTATGCAGTACGGGAATATCATCTCGCAGATCAGTTTCGTCAACAAAGCGCTGACAGAAGCCGCCGGTGAACACTATGTGGGTAGTGGAGATTCAGATAAATTGGATGGACACAACGATGAGAAGGGATAAAGGGAAAGCTATGAACGATCGCAAAGAGCATTCAAAAGCAAAGAAAAATGACGCAGAATTTGTCGGCAACGCCGAAGACCTTACGGTAATCAAAGATTCCGATGAATCCGTAGAGGTTGAAGTGGAGGAGGTCGAGGTTGAAAAACAGGCGGAACAAGAATTCCGTGGACTCAACGAGCGGTACCTGCGCGTATGCGCCGACTACGACAATTTCAGGAGAAGGTCACGGCTCGACAAAGCGGCGAGTTACCAAGAGGGCGTCATTGAGACCATTCGCCAGCTGATGCCGGTCGTCGACAGCGTCGACTGTGCCATAAAAGCGGCAAACAATTGCCAGACTGTTGAGGCGCGTGAATTCGCTGAAGGTGTCGTCCTGATTGCCCAGCAACTTGACGAAGCGTTTGGGCGGCTTGGCGTAACAGAGATTGACGGAGTGGGATCGGATTTTGATCCGAATGTTCACCAGGTTGTTGTCCATGAGGAAGACGAGGACGAGCCCGCTAACTATGTGGCGGAGGTCTATCAAAAAGGTTATCGCAAAGATGACCGGGTGATCAGACACAGTATGGTCAAGGTCATCAATTAGATAATGAATACAACTCAACAAGTTTCGCGCGATATCGCGGCGGTGCGGAACTTTAAGTAAAAATGTCGCGGAACTCAAACTAAAAGAAAAGGGGAAATTGAAATGGCTAAAATTATTGGAATCGATCTTGGGACAACTAACTCGGTTGTGTCTGTTATGGAAGGTGGCGAGCCAATCGTTATCGCGAATGCGGAGGGCAGTCGAACGACTCCATCTGTAGTCGCATTCACAGGCACAGGGGAGCGTCTCGTTGGCCAGATCGCAAAAAATCAGGCACAGAAAAATCCAGACCGTACGGTTATGTCGATCAAGCGCGAAATGGGCTCGGATCACGTCAACATGATTGATGGCAAAGCCTACACGCCTCAGGAAATATCGGCGATGATCTTGCAAAAATTAAAACATGACGCGGAGGCTTACTTGGGTGAACCAGTGACCCATGCAGTGGTCACCGTTCCTGCGTACTTCTCTGACTCTCAACGCCAAGCGACAAAAGACGCGGGACGCATTGCAGGTCTTACAGTGGATAGGATCATCAATGAGCCTACGGCAGCCGCGCTCGCTTACGGCCTTGACAAAGAATCCGATCAGACGATCGTGATCTTCGACCTTGGGGGAGGTACATTCGATGTGTCCATCCTTGAGATCGGTGACGGCGTCTTTGAAGTTAAATCGACGTCCGGGAATACACGCCTTGGTGGTGACGACTTCGACAACAAGATTGTCGAATGGATGACCGACTCAATGAAAAAAGAGCAGGGTGTTGACCTTACAAAAGATCGCCTTGCGATGCAAAGGCTTAGAGAAGCTGCCGAAAAGGCAAAAGTTGAACTGTCGAATGTACTTACAGCAACGATTAGTTTGCCGTTTGTGACAGCTGATCAGAATGGGCCCAAGCACCTTGACCTTTCGTTGACTCGTGCCAAGTTTGACGATATGACGTCTGACCTTATCGAAAAGACGAAAGTTCCCTTGAATGCGGCTATGAAAGACGCTGGGCTCAAACCAGCCGACATTGACAAGGTGCTTCTGGTGGGTGGATCCACAAGAATCCCGGCCGTTCAAGACATGGTGCGCCAGTACTTTGGCAAGGATCCCTTCAAGGGTATCAATCCTGATGAGTGTGTCGCGATGGGCGCGGCTATCCAGGCAGGTATCCTTTCAGGTGATATCGATGACATGGTGTTGATCGATGTAACGCCACTGTCGTTGGGTATCGAGACTCTGGGTGGAGTTACAACGCGCATGATCGACCGCAATACACGTATCCCGACCAGCAAGAAGCGTGTCTTCTCGACGGCATCTGACGGGCAGACACAGGTGGAAGTTCACGTCCTGCAGGGCGAGCGAGAAATGGCGTCCGGTAACAAATCGCTTGGTCGATTCACACTAGACGGAATTGCGCCGGCGACCCGAGGCGTTCCTCAGATCGAAGTGAGCTTTGACATTGACGCCAACGGGATTGTCAACGTCTCAGCCATCGATAAAGGTACGAATCGAAAACAGCATATTACGATTACGGCATCGACAAACTTGTCGGATGACGAGATCGACCGCGCTGTCAAAGACGCGGAGCAGTTTGCCGAGGAAGATCGCAAGAAAAAGGATGAGATTGACACCAAGAACAGGGCGGAAACCACGCTCTATGAAACGGAAAAATTGCTCAAAGAATCAGGCGACAAGTTTGAAAACCATGACAAACAGGCAATCGAGGAGCATCTCGCGAAGCTGCGTGACAGCCACGAAAGAGGCGATCTCGACGCAATGAAAAAGGACATGGAAGATCTCAGCCAGGTAGTGTACAAAGCTTCCGAAGCAATGTACCAGAAAACGCAACAACAAGAGGGTCAGCCTGGCGAGCAAGAACCGCAGGGCGCTCCCGAATCGGAACCCGGAACCTATGAAGCTGACTTCAAAGACGTCGGTGGCGACGAGGATTAATCGCACGGTTCAGGTGACCTTAGCGTCAGTAGAACAGTAGTCAGATTGACTTTTAAGACACGGGAGCAGACGCGGTGATCGCGTCTGCTCCCGTGATGTGTTCAAAAACCCGGATGCCCGGGAAGTGATAAGATAGTAAACGGTCGTATCAACGACCACGGGAGGATCAAGTGGCGACGAAACGCGATTATTACGAAGTACTTGGCGTCGAGCGTGATGCCGACGACAGCACGATCAAGAAAGCGTTCTGGAAGCTCGCGAAACAATATCATCCGGATGTGAATCCCGATGATAAAGATGCGGAAGATAAATTCAAGGAAGCAAATGAGGCGTACGAGGTACTGTCAGATTCTGATAAACGCTCTCGTTACGATCAGGTCGGGCATGCAGGTGTAGACCCGTCTGCTTATGATGGCGGCGCAGCTGCATACAACGTCAATCTTGATGATTTGTTCTCGACATTGTTTGGCAGTTTCGGCGGTTTTGGCGGCGGGTTTGGCGGTTTTGGCCAGCAAGCGACTCGTCGTTCTACGGGACCAACCCGTGGAGCAAATTTGCGCTACCGAATGAATCTCGATTTCATGGAAGCGGCGTTCGGAGTCGAGCGTGAAATATCGATCCGAAAAGCGGATCGTTGTACGAAATGTAAGGGCAAAGGGACGGCTGACGGATCGGCCCCCGCTGTCTGCCCGGTTTGTGAGGGCACAGGGCAGGAATACACCCAGCAACAGACACTTTTTGGACAGGTCATGACGACGAGGGCGTGTTCACGTTGTGGGGGATCCGGACAAATAATCGAGAACCCCTGTTCCGTATGTCACGGTGAAGGTAATGTCATGCGTGACAAGAAACTTCTCGTCACAGTTCCGGCAGGTATTGATGAAGGCGAAATGCTGACCTTGCGAGAAGAGGGTGAACCTGGTCGTAACGGGGGCCCCTTTGGCGACCTATATATTCAAATATTTATCCGGCCACATCCCGTCTTTTCACGTGAAGGTAACCGCACATTTAGCGAACAACCGGTCACCTATGCGCAAGCCGCTCTGGGATCAGAGATAGAGGTTCCGACTATAGACGGAGCCGTTTTGGTCAAGTTGCGGGAAGGAACACAGCCGGGAGATCTCTACACGGTTCGAGGCAAAGGAATTCCTTACATCAGTAGGCCGACGGCGCGCGGCGACCACCAGTTCCGCGTTATGATCGAAGTTCCGCGCAACCTTTCACCGGAGCAAAAAGAGATGCTCAGAGCATTTGATGAGAGTTGTACCGACCAAAATTATGAGAAGCGCAAGGGATTTTTTGAACGAGTAAAAAATGCCTTTGGCACATCTCAAACTCGATAGTCTTTTCTTTGCAAGTATGAAATTAAGGTTAAAATAATGAATTTTGTCGTCATCGATCTTGAATGGAATACGGCAACCCGTTCTTCGAAAGTTGATCCCGAGCTTGCCGCGAAAATGATGTTCGAGATCATTGAAGTGGGCGCTGTCCGCATGAACAAAAATCTCGATATCACAGACCAATTTCAGTGTCATGTGATGCCTGTTCTTTATAAACGTATTCAACGGCATATCGCTGCTGTGACGAACCGCACACAGCAGAGTCTTTATCACGGTGACCCGTTTGTCGTAGTTGCGAAAGATTTAAAAGAATTTATCGGGGATAACGCCGTTCTGGCGTCATGGGGAACGAGCGACTCAGAAGTTCTTCTTTCGAATATCCGATTTCATCCGAACGCTCCGGAGTTTGCCTTCCGAGCGCTCAACGTCCAGGCAGTATTTGCGGGCTTGGCGGAAGGCAAGTCAAGAGGCAACCAACGCTCAATTGAATATGCGCTCGATTTTCTTCGACTGGAGAAGGATCTTCCTTTCCATGAGGCGATCTCCGATGCGACTTATACTGCCCGGATTCTGGCGGAAACTCTCAGACCTCGATTAGAGGAGTGCCCCAATGAAACAGCTGATTCACTGCTCCGACCTTATATATATAATCCTTTTTTGAACAATCAAGCTCAAGAGCGCGTCGAGCTGAGTCCTGAAGAGGATCCATTTGTTTACCTGAAATCCCGCAGCTATGCTTGTCCTGAGTGCGGGAAGACGATCATGGGGGAATGGACGGAGGTTAAAGCGGGTAAGAGTTGGTTCGCTACTGCCGCTTGCCCTGATCATGGCGAGATCGAGATTGTTGCCAAACCTATGCGACGGACCAAGATGCCCCGCATTCATATCAGAATCAGAATTCCGCAAGGCCCCATCATCCCTCCAGAACCGGTTTCCGATGAAACCTCTGTTGTCTGGGTTGATCCGGAGGCCTAACGGGCCGATATTTCCCGCATAAATGTAACCTATTCACGAGTCCTGACGTCTAAAAGAGTAAGCACCTTTTGAAAGGAGCGTGAGATTTTATGAAAATGATTCATGATCAGTCGATGGCAATTCGCCGTCCGCGCCGGATGCTGAGATTCGTCGCATTGGGAATGGGGCTGGTGATTCTTTCAACCGCCCTGTTTGGGTGTGGTATCGCAGAACCAGTCCAAGCAGATACGCTCGCAATACCCGGCAAGATTAAGGAAGGCGTTCGATACGAAGATGTATCTGAAGAGTTCAGACGTTCTCTTTGGGCCTTCGCCGACAAAACTTCTGCGTCCGTATTGATCGCACCGGAAGATCAGAATTCACTCTATTCCCCCATAAGCCTGTACTATGCGCTCGCCATGCTCGAGGCAGGGGCTGCCAACAAAACGAAGACAGATCTTCGCGCTTTCATGGCAGTGCCCGACTCAGCCCAAATGGGTGACGAACTGCGCAATCTTTACGCGCTGATGACTGTGGAGCGCGAGAAGACGGCAGAGCAGATCGCCAATGCGATCTGGTTTCGCGAGGACCTTCTCGGCGATACACAAAAATTCATTAAACAGGACTGGCTCGATCAACTGTCGAACGATTTTTACGCGTCGGCGTTTAAAGTCGATTTTTCAAAAGCTGAGACCGCGAAACGCATGAGTGCTTGGGTTGAGGAACAGACAAAGGGCAAAATTAAGCCTGATATCGATTTGAGTAATCCCGATCTATTGATTGTTCTGATGAATACGCTCTATTTTAAGGCTAACTGGGTGACACCTTTCGAGGAAAACTCGATCCACAAGGACACCTTTGACGGAGCGAACGGCCCTATTATTGACGTTTCCTATCTTTCTGGATTTTTCAAATCACTGACCGTTCTTCGCGAAGAACGCTACCAAGCCTGCGCGCTTCCCCTCATGAACGGAAGGATTGATTTCATCCTGCCCGCAGAAGGGACAACACCTGAGGATCTGTTAAAAGATCCGGCACTACTTGTGACTCTCATGGAAAAAGAGCGCTCACTGGTTGATGTTGACTTCAAGTTACCTGAGTTTACTTACAGGACGAAAATGGATGTCTTGGAGATGATGAAGAGTATCGGTCTTCAGGGCATCGTTAGTGAGAATCCCGATTTTTCCGCCATGCTCGACCGTGATGCCCAGGTGAGCGCGATTACGCAGGAAACGTTTATCGCGCTAGACAAAGACGGTGTTGAGGCCGCAGCCTATACGGAAATTCAAGTCGGCGATACCTCTGTGCCTGATCAGCTGGAACACATCCAAATGACACTTGACCGTCCGTTTATCTACGTAATTTCGGATAGCGCGGGTGCGCCATTATTCGTAGGCATTGTGCGCAATCCGCTCTCAAAATAGAAAAATTTTGGCCAGAACTCTTTCTAATTGTTGGTCACGGCTAAAAGTAGTAGAAGTATTCATGCAAGTCATGGAGCGGCCTTTCAATTTCAATTCAGTTAGGGCACAAACCGCGTAACTAGGGCATCAACCGCGTAACCTTTGGCTGTGTTCTGACGTCTAAGAGAATGAGCACCTTTGAAAGGAGCGTAAAATTTTATGAGCATAACACATGATCAGACAGTAACAGCGCGTCACCCGCGCCGACTACTCAGATTTGCCGCATTGGGAATGGGGTTGGTGATTCTTTCAACCGCCCTCTTTGGGTGTGGTGTCGCAGGACCAGTCCAAGCAGATGCGCTCGCAATACCCGGCAAGATCAAGGAAGGCGTTCGATACGAAGATATCTCTGACGCGTTCAGACGATCACTTTGGGCCTTCGCGGGCAAAACTTCCGCATCGGTATTGACCGGCTTGGAAGATAAAAATTCACTTTATTCCCCGATCAGTCTCTACTACGCGCTTGCGATGCTTGAGGCGGGAACTGCCGGCAAAACGAAGACGGATCTTCGCGCATTCATGGCGATACCCGATTCCATGCAAATCGGGAACGAGCTTCGTAATCTTTACGCGCTAATGACAAGGGACGGCAAGGAATCGGCAGAACAGATTGCCAACGCGATCTGGTTTCGCGAGGATCTAATAAGTGACTCAAAGAAAATCATTAAACAGGACTGGCTCGATCAACTGTCGAACGATTTTTACGCGTCGGCATTCAAAGTCGATTTCAAGAACTCCGAGACGGCTAAACGTATGAGTGGTTGGGTTGAGGAGCAGACAAAGGGCAAAATCAAACCTGAGATCGACTTGAGTGAACCCGACCTCTTGATTGTTCTGATGAACACGCTCTACTTTAAAGCCGATTGGGTGACGCCTTTCGAAGATGATTCGATCCAAAAGGACTCCTTTTATGGAGTCAAAAACACAATTGCTGACGTGCCCTATCTCACGGGATTGTTCCAATCACTCACCGTCCTTCGTGAAGACCGCTACCAAGCCTGCGCGCTTCCCCTCATGAATGGACACATTGATTTTATTCTGCCCGAAGAAGGGATCACTCCCGAGGATCTGCTGAAAGATCCGGCACTACTTGTGACTCTCATGGAAAAAGAGCGCTCACTGGTTGATGTTGACTTTAAGCTGCCTCAATTTACTTATCAAACAAAAATTGATGTTCTGAAGGATATGGAGAGCATCGGTCTTCCGGCTATCGTATGTGGACATCCTGATTTTTCCGCTATGGTCGACCTAGATGCCGAAGTGAACGCGATTACACAAGAGACGTTCATTGCGCTCGATAAAAATGGTGTTGAGGCAGCCGCTTATACGGAGATTCAAATAAGGGAAACCTCCATGCCTGAGCCGTTGGAACGTGTTGAAATGACGCTTAACCGGCCGTTTATCTACGTGATTTCGGATAGCGCGGGAGCACCATTGTTTGTCGGTATTGTACGCAATCCGATTTCTAAATAAGATGATTGCATCAAACTATTTTTGAGTGACGCGTCTCGTTAACGAGTTATCGAATCATTCAACTAAGAAATGGTTCTGGCCGCCTGAGGAGTAGATCCTTCTCAGGCGGACTGTTTTTTTAAGACAGTTTCGAATCTGACCGTAACCTTTTCTTGTATTCCGTCGTCTAAGAGAGTGAAGATCATTTGAAAGGAATGTGGGAGTAAATGAAAAAGGCACAAGATTACGCAAACGCGATAGCTGTTCGCCATCCACGCCGGACACTAAAGTTCGCCGCATTGGGAATGGGCTTAGTGATTCTTACAACCGCTCTGTTTGGATGCGGAATTCCAGAGCCTGTCCAGGCGGACACACTCGCGGCACCCGGCAAGATTAAAGAAGGCGTTCGATACGAAGACATCTCTGAGGCATTCAGACAATCGCTTTGGGCGTTCGCCGACAAAACTTCCGCATCGGTATTGACCGAATTTCAAGATAAGAATTCACTTTATTCCCCTATCAGTCTGTACTATGCGCTCGCGATGCTCGAGGCGGGGGCTGCCAACGCAACCAAGAGGAATCTTCGTTCCTTTATGGAGGTATCCGGGTCACTTGAAATTGGTGGCGATTTGCGCAATCTTTACGCGCTTATGACAGTCGATCGAAAAAATTCTGCAGAGCAGATTGCCAACGCGATCTGGTTTCGCGAGGATCTACTCAGCGATTCTCAAAAGTGGATTAAACAAGACTGGCTTGATCAACTGTCGAACGACTTTTACGCATCGGCTTTCAGTGTTGATTTTTCCAAACCGGAGACGGCTAAACGTATGAGCGGTTGGGTCGAGGCGCAGACAAAAGGCAAAATCAAACCCGATATTGACGTTAGCGATCCGCTTCTTTTGATGGTTCTCATGAACACGCTCTATTTCAAAGCCGATTGGGCGACGCCATTTGAACGAGATCATATTGAGAAAAAAAGCTTTCACGGGGTGACAGAAGAGATCAAGGATGTCGATTTCCTCAAACAAACATTTCGGTCGCTCGAAGGATTGATCGATGAACGATTCAAGGCGATTGCTCTGCCGCTTGCAAATGGGCAGATCGATTTTATTCTGTCTGCCGAGGGGATAAGTCCGGAAGAATTATTGAGCGATCGATCATTTCTTGTGAGCTTGAATGACGGGGAGCGCAGAACATTTGATGTCGATTTACTGTTGCCTAAGTTCAGCTATAAAACCAAAGTCGACATTCTGGAATCTATGGAAAAGCTTGGATTGAAGTCTATCGTTGCGGATCGTCCCGATTTTTCAGCTATGTTCAATCTAGACGCTGAAGTCAGCGCGATTACGCAAGAGACATTCATCGCGCTCGATGAAAGTGGAGTTGAAGCCGCCGCTTACACAGAGATCCAGATGCGATTTGGTGCGTTTCTCGATGATCGGGAACAAATCGAAATGACACTTGATCGCCCGTTTATCTATGTGATTTCGGACGGCGCTGGGGTGCCTTTGTTTGTGGGAGTGGTTCGCAATCCGCTTGCGGGTTAGGGGGGATTGTCAGTAGGCGTTGATTGGTCTTCTGCGTGTTACAATTTCTGCGAGGACACCTTCTTGCTTTCAGTTTAAGAGCTGGTAGAGAAGGATTCTGTAAACAAGAAAAGCAGGACATGCGACACGATGGCACGAAAATACGGTGAATCCGATGAAACCATTCTCGACCTCTACTTTGAGCGGTCAGAAGAGGCACTAAGCGCAACAGTGGAGAAATACGGAGCGCTTCTTCGGTCGCTTGCTTGGAACATTCTGGGCAACCACGAAGATGTGGAGGAATGCGTCAACGACACTTATGTTGCTGCTTGGAACGCGATCCCTCCCCAGCGACCGGAATACTTGAAAGCGTATCTGTGTAAGATCGTGCGCAATTTCTCGCTTGACCGGGTGCGAGAGAAAACAAGGGAAAAGCGAGGAGGAGGAAATATTCCGTTGATCCTCGATGAGATGCAAGATTTACTGGCGTCAGATGACGACATCGCTCAAACGGTTGAGACGCAAGAACTCAGCCAGATGATCAGCGATTATCTGAGAGAACAGCCGGATCGAAAAAGGATCATCTTTTTGAAACGGTATTATTTTGCATCGACGATAAATGAGATTGCCGAAGAGCAAAAGACAACTGAGGGGGCCGTAAAAATACTGCTTTACAGAATGAGACGGGAATTGAAACAAGTATTACAAGACAGGGGATATAGTGAATAGCAACAACGAAAAACAACTCAATCATTTGATGAGAAGCCTGTCGAGGATTGATGGCGACCTGCTATGTGATGTGGAGCCCGCAAATCCCGCCCGCGTTATTCCGATCAAGAAAAATCGCAATTGGCAGCGCGTGGCGACAGTCGCAGCAGCCCTCGCAGTATTGGTCACAACCGGAGTCGTAATCCGCCATGTTATGTTTGGCGGCGCATTCGATTATGAAGGTGTCATGATCTCCAACAGAGATAAGGCGGACGACTTTTTGCCAGCAACCCCTGAGGATCTCCCCGAATACGGAGAAGAAAAATATCACGCCGTTTGTGTGGTGGATGCAGAGGATCAGACTGAAGCGTCCCGGTCAGGACGGGATGCTCTGCCCGGTGTTCGCAATGCCCTATCCAAACTTGCTGACCGGTATTCGATGTCAATTCTATCGGCCTCTGGCTCAAACAACACGCTCTATTCACCTGTAGGCCTTTACCATACGCTCACCTACCTTGAACGGGGAGCCGGCGGCATGACGCGTGACGAGCTTGCCTTATTCACAGAAGGCGAGGTTATTTCGAATTTGTCCGATTCTAACCCCACGTTGTTTATAGACACGGACAATCAAGATCTTTTGCCGTTGTTTGTGAACGCGCTGATCGTGCCAAGGAATAACGAGAGTTCTCTCGTGCCTTCTTTTTCCGTTGTGAGTGGCGCTAAGTTCTATACAAGTATCTATTCAGCATCACATGCGGGTCACACACAAATCGATTTGGTTTTATCCGGCAGGAAGCCTTCCGAGGTCTGTTCCCAATGGGCGGACATCGATGAAACGTCTTCGCCTATAGAGTCGATGTCACTACTGCAGAGCCTAGAGGTCTCATTAAAGGTTGAAACAGATGCGTTGCAAAATGGTTCCCCAAAAGGATCTTTTCACTCACCGGATGGAATGGTTGAAGGCGTACCGTATTACTTGGCAGATGCTATCGCGGCACGCAATTTCATAGTAGATAAATCTGTTATCAGTGAGATCCAGGTCGCGGGCGGTTCGCTTTACCTGATTCTTCCCCCGGAAGGCACGCGTCCGGAGGACTTGCTCGAAAAAGGTGATGTATTTTCATCACTGGCAATACTTCCGCCGGAGCAGGAACATTCCTCTGTCCACTTCCCACAGTTCTCGATCACAGACGATCACGACTGGCTGGGAGATAAGGGCATCACCGAAATCAAGCAATTGATCGCGAAGGATCCCGATTTTTCAGGGATGATGACTGGTTCTGGATTATCTTTCTCAACTATCGTGCAACGCGCGGCAATCCGATTCGAGCCTTCGGGTTCATCATATAAAGGTCAGAGTAGCCCATCGCCCGTCATTGAATACAATCGCCCGTTTATCTTCGTGGCAACCGATGAATACGGGTTGCCCCTGATGGCAGGGGTGGTTCGTAACCCGTTGCGTTGACAATTTCCACCTCGAACCGTACTATGAATCTGTAATTGAAACACGTTCATGGTGGAGGGAAACAGGTGAAAATCCTGTGTGGTACCGCCGCTGTAAATGAGAGTTTCTCCCACGGCAACAGCCGGCCACTGAGTAATCGGGAAGGCGGGAAGAAACGGGAGATCAAGATCTCCGGCTCATGAACCAGAAGACCTGCCTGGCGTGTACGTAACGGAACAACGGTTTATTGTGCGTTATGGGATCTTAAGTGCTACACAACGGTAAAAACGGACCGCGGTTCTGCTCCAGCATGAACTGCGGTTTTTTCTTGTACTGATCTCGAAGCAGACGTGTTCCAACTCCCTTGAAAGGGGTGGGAAATGAAACAACACAGGATACGAAGCGCACGCTTCACATGGTTGATTGTCTTATCAATCTTATTATTGCTATGGCAACCGGGAGTGGAAGCTTTGGCAGGCAATCAGTCACAACAATCAAAAGTAGACTATTGGACATCCTTTAGAGCTGACAATGACAACAACGCCATCAAAGAGGCAGAGCTTATGGCAGAGCCCGCTTCAGTCAAATACTGGGGCAAAATGTTTGGCGAACTAAGCGAGTGGGGCACCAGTAGCAAGTCTGGATTTCTTGTCTTGGATGAATCGATCTATTTTGCGTGTGACAATATCTTTTATCGTCTCAACAAACAAGGTGAAGTCACGGGACAAACTATTTTGCAAGATTACATCGGCTACACTGCGAGACCCGCGTCAGGCAATGGTCTTGTTGTTGTTCCGCTCAATGGGGGCGCGCTTGAAGCGATTGACCCGGGTACGATGAAAACGGTCTGGACGTCCGACGGCCCCGGTGACTTCACGGCATCTGTTACAGACGATCAGGGACAAACGACATCTGCTACATTTACACTTCAAAATGGGAGCTCTCTCTATGTTGACAACGGCCTGTGTTATTCGCTGACTTTGGCGATGGATGAGAATTACATGTCAATTGGCGGATATGTACACGCGGTTGATATGACGACCGGCGACACCGTATGGGTGGAAGAGGATAGGGCACCGGAGAATGCCCCGGCCGGCTTTAACATGAGTGGATCTGTCGTGATCGAAAACTGGCTTCTCGTGATAGGTGAAAAAGGTGAACTGGCCGTGCGCGATGCGCTGACGGGGGAGTTGAAAAGCACTGAGAGTATGGGGTCAAAAGTGAATTCAGCGCTAGTCCGCCAGGGAAATCTGGTCTATTTCACGACGTTTGACGGTCGCCTAGTTGAATGTGAATTAGACGCGACAGCCGGAACGATTTCGAAAACAATGGAAATTGCGTTTGCTATAAAATCGGTTTCGACACCAGCGGTACATAACGGAAAAATTTATGTGGGAGGGCTGAGTGATTTTGGCAACTGGGAAACAGGTGTTCCCGCGACAGGCCTTTTCGCTGTGATCGATCTTGCGTCCAAAGAAGTAGAGAAAACATTCGAAGTTGAAGGAGGAGAGGTGCAATCCTCGCCGCTCGTTGCCGTTGGCAAAGGCGGAACACCGTTTGTATATTTCACAGCTAACAACGAAGTTGGAGGACTTTACGCGTTTGGCGGCAACAATGTAAAACGCGTATTTGAACCTTCCGCAGATGACGCGGAGCAGAATTACACATTATTCAGTCCTGTGATCGATCAGAATGGAACGGTTTATTACGCAAACGATTCTGGTTATATCTTTGCGATCGCAGAACAGGTACCTCCACCGGCTGCACCAGGTGAATCAGAAGAGCCTGATCCCGTGCCGTCGACTGAGCCGAGTGAATCAGAAGAGCCGTTACTGCCAACCGCTTCGGTTGTTGGTACAGAGGGGCAGGTGCCCCCGCCGTCAGAATCGGAAGGATCAGTCACAAGCTGGTTGATTCCTGCGATTGTTGGTGGCGTAATCTTGATTATCGTGGCTGTTTTCATCGTTGTGAGATCAAAGTCACGTAAAGACACAAAGTAACACAAATTAAGTAGCGTGAGAGGGATAAGCGAATAAGATGAAACGTCTGTTGTTCTTCAATTCGAGAAAAGCACTCCTCGGTGTGGTCTTGCTTGCCATGCTATTGTCCCTATTCGCGTGCACTGGCAACGCCGTTTCCCCGGCCCCCACGCCGGGGGAATCGCAGCTTATCCCAGGAAAATCAGAGCCGGTCAGCTCAGAAACTTCGTCGAAACCTTCAGCAGCGGAGCACCTGCGGGTAACAGTCGTGGTAGACTGCGCATCCGTCTTGAACAATCCGGACACCAAGCAGACGGCAAAGGATATCGTCGATACCTTGATAGCCCGAGGCTATTGCCATGAAGATGGCATCTTGTTTGAAGAAACGCTCATGCTCGAGCCTGGTGTAACAGCATTTAATGCTCTTTTGCTGACAAACCTTGCCGTCGGATACAGGACGAGCGGTTTGGGGCCCTACATTCATGCCATCTCAGGTCTCGGTGAACGAGACGGTGGCAAGACGAGCGGCTGGGTGTATCTGGTGAACGACGAATCTCCGAATGCAAGTAGCGGCACTTACAAACTGTCAGATGGCGATGTTGTGCGGTGGCGTTACTCAGTCGAAAAAGATGACACTCTGAAAGATTTGCCATGACACTCAAGCGGCGTCATCCAACGGTAATCCTGCTTTATTATCTGGCTGTCTTGATTGTGACCATGTCAACGCATCACCCCATTGCGGCGGCTCTTTCCTTTATGTTTGCTCTGATGCTACGTTTTCGCGTGGTAGGTTACAGGAAAGCAAGCCGATCCATCATTTATCTGCTGCCGATGATTGTGTTGATTACAATCTTCAATTCGTTTTTCAACAATCGCGGCTTGACGGTGATCGCGACAATTGGGTCAATGACTCTGTCACTTGAGAGCATTGTCTACGGCCTTGTATCCGGCGTCATGCTCTCAGCAGTGATGCTCTGGTTTCAAAGCTATAACGACATGATGGATAATGGTCGCTTCTTAGCCATACTGGGCAAGAAACTTCCTGTAATCAGCATGATGGTCTCAATGATTTTCCGGTTTATCCCCGATACGCTCGCGTATGGGCGTGAGATCAACAAGAGTCGACGGGCGCTCACCGGTGAGCCTAACCGGCGCATCCGCTTGTCCTTTGCGGTTAGCCTGATGTCAGTTCTGATGACATGGAGTATGGAGAACGCGATTGTAACGGCTGACGCGATGAAAGCCAAGGCATATGATTCAGGCAGGCGACGACCGTATGCGCGCGTCCGCTGGACAGCGGGGGATATTGCGCCTATGTTGTTGATTGCGTTGACCGTTGCAACCGTGATCGGTGGTTGGGTATCCGGCGGAGCGGCATTCGCTTATTATCCGCTTCTTGGTTTACCGGACCGTGTGTGGGCGGGAGGCGGGTTTTTCATATGGATAACCGGCTGTGTGATGCTGTTCGCGTTACCTTTTCTGCTTGACCTTGGAGTTCTGGTCGTAGATCGCGTGCGCGCCTCAAGTCATCTGGCACCGGAGGTTGATCCGTTCGTGACAGCGCTCCTTCAAGGTTCAACGGGAAGTAGGCGTGTATGAGAAAGGCTGAGGACGCAGGCGTGATATTGGCTGAACAGTTCAGTTTCACTTATCCGGGGGAACATGCCAAAGCCCTGGATGACATTTGTTTTGAGACATCCAAAGGGTCATTTCTTCTCGTGGCCGGTCCAAGCGGAAGTGGGAAGACAACGCTGTTGCGCTCTTTAAAACAAGAATTGAGACCTGTGGGAACAAGTGAAGGAATAATCCGTGTTCCGGATCAAGTCGCCTACGTGATGCAGGATCCCACCAACCAAATTGTGATGGATGTGGTCTGGCACGAACTGGCATTTGGTCTCGAAAATCTCGGATACGCTCCTGAATTTATCGAGCGGCGTATCGCTGAGACAGCGCATTTTTTTGGAATCGCAAGTTGGATTCACCGCCCGATATCGGAACTTTCGGGGGGTGAAAAACAGATTTTGAACCTCGCGTCTTCGCTGGTACTAAGCCCCGAAGTCCTGATCCTCGATGAGCCGACGGCACAGCTGGATCCGATTGCTATTCAGCATTTTCTTTCTTTGCTCCAAAGGATTCATCGTGAAGTCGGGACTACATTGATTATGTCGGAACATCGGATGACTGACGTACTTGCGATGGTTGACGACGTGCTATTCCTCGAAGAGGGCAGAGTCTCTTTCAGCGGACCACCTGAGATGTTCGCCCGTCACTTGCTAGACCAGGACTCGCCCTACAAGGTGGCTTTGCCGGCTGCGACACAAGCAGCCCGAGGAGCGGATCAAGTGCTCGGAAGGACACACGACCAACCGGCACTTGGTATCCCTGAGGCAAGACGACGATTAGATCATTTCAAAAATATACCTACAACAGCACATCATGACGACATGTCTGTCGAGCCCCGCGCAACAATTCTTGAGGCCAAACATCTTGTATACCGGTATCGTAACGATCTTCCAACGGTTCTGGATGACGCGTCACTTGCGGTTGATAAGGGATCGATCCACGCAATAGTCGGAGGAAATGGCAGCGGGAAGAGCACGTTGCTTTATTTGTTGAGCGGCGTTCTGACACCCACGAGAGGGCGCGTTATTCGACAGGATGATGCCCGTATCGGTTTGATGACGCAGAATGCGAAGGCACTTTTCTCCGCTGATACGCTTTTTGACGATTTGATGGAGCTTTCCGATTTGGGAGGATATGGCGAGGACGAGGTCATGGCGATCGCCGCTAAGCTCTCACTGGCCCGATTCTTTTTACGTCACCCCTATGATTTGAGCGGGGGCGAAATGCAGAAGGCGGCACTTGCGAAACTTTTACTCTTGTCACCTGATATCCTCCTGCTTGACGAACCGGTGAAGGGACTCGACGCGGTCAGCAAAAGGGAGATCGCGGGTTTATTTCGCCGCCTTCGAGAACAAGGTAAAACATTGTTTATCGCGACGCACGATCTCAATTTCAGCGCGCAGATCGCCGACACCTGTTCACTGATTTTTGACGGGCGCATTGTCGCGACAGAAGATATGAAGACGTTCTTTTGTGGCAACGCGTTTTACACGACGGACTATGTGCGAGTTACACAAGGTATCATCCCCAATATCGTAACGGTCAATGACCTGGATGAATTTTTCGCCGGAATCGGCGAAAGACAACCCGATGAAAGATAAAAGACAAGTTGTTGCCCGGATTGTGGAATGGGCAGTAATCGCGCTCGTCCCATGTGTTCTATTGTTATGTGCGCTTTTCGAAGTTGAACAGGCCGCGATCTTGACGATGTTTACAGCCATCTTCGCAAGCATTCCTTTCTTTTTGCATTTTGAACGGGCGCGACCCAAACCGCGAGACATCATGCCGATTGTCGTGATGGCAGCTCTCGCGACTACGGGTCAAATCCTGTTCGCGCCGATCCCGAGTTTTAAACCCATCGGGGCCATCGTTATCGTGACAGCGATTGCCTTCGGTCGCCAAAGCGGTTACATGACAGGTGCCATGACGGCAGTCGCTTCCAATATGTTTTTCGGCCAGGGCGCATGGACGCCATGGCAGATGTTCGGGTGGGGGCTCATCGGCTATCTTGCGGGCGCACTCAGTGAACATGGTTTCTTTGGTAGTCGTTGGACTGTCTATGTTTACGGTTTCTTGTCAGGATTGCTTTACGGGGTGATCTTGGATTCCTGGCATATTATCGGATTCGTCCAGCCTCTCACATGGCAGAATGCCCTGGCGGCATACGGCGCCGGTTTGCCCATGAACCTGACGCTTTCCGTCGCGACGGTTCTCTTTCTTGCTCCAATTCTGGGGCCATGGACAAAAAAGCTGGAGCGAATCAAACGAAAATTCGGCTTATCGGGTAGCGACGAAATTATCCAAACTCACTGACAAACATTTGTTTAAATGCTGTTTTAGGTGTGACGGTTCAATCGTTACCAAATTTACTTCAAAGTCAATACTCGTGTACACTTTTTACTAAGGCCCGCACCACGTTCCGGGAGTGCAGCATGGTCTTTGCATTCGCTTATGCGTTGCAAGCTTTTGGTATCTAACCGGACTGAAATCTCTTGTAATACATGATAGTATTATGTGGTTTGAGAATGTTCGAGCTTATTACTTGGGGAGGTAAGTTACATGAAAAAAACACCTTTATATGATCGCCATGTTGGCCTTGGGGCGCGCATGGTTGACTACGCCGGATGGAATATGCCCGTCCAGTATTCAGGGATCAGTGAGGAAGTATTGGCAGTAAGGAACGCGACAGGGATATTCGACGTTTCTCACATGGGAGAGATCCGTGTGAAAGGCGGCGGCGCCGGCGAGTTTCTCAATTGGCTCCTGACGCGCCACGTGACAGGGAAAAAACCTGATCAGATCACCTATGCAGTTTTGTGCTCCGCCGATGGCGGAACGGTCGATGATCTGCTCGTTTACACAATGGGTGACGAGGATTATATGCTCGTGGTTAACGCGGCTAACAAGGATAAGGACTTGGTCCATATTCGTGAAAGTCTCGGAGCATACAAACAAGCATATCCAGATCGCCCGGCGGTTATTGAGATTATTGATGAGTCCGATCTTTACGGACAGATTGCTGTCCAGGGACCGGATAGTCTCGACTGTATGCTTGAGCTTACTAAAGAGTTGGGCCTGTCCGCAGAACAGCGCGAACAGCTTGAGGGACTTAAGCGATTTCGCGAAATGTGGGTTCCTATCGAAGGCGAACAACGGGAAATGATTATTTCACGCACCGGCTACACGGGCGAGAACGGTTATGAGCTTTACATCCCAATCTCACGGACTGATCATTATTGGGACATCTTCATCGAAGCGGGTGTCGTTCCCTGTGGACTGGGCGCACGTGATTCGCTGAGGCTTGAAGCGGGCATGCCGCTTTACGGCCATGAAATGTCACCGGAGATTAGCCCTCTTGAGGGAGGTATGAGCTTTTTTGTCGATCTGGAGCATGATTTCCAGGGGATCGCCATGAAAGATAAGGTGACCCGCCGACAGCTCGCGCTTGTCAGTGGGACACGCGCCATTCCGCGTGAAGGATATGAAGTCTATGTCAACGGCGAAAAAGTCGGTGTCATCACGTCCGGCACATTCTCGCCATCACTAGAGAAGGGCATTGGGTTCGCGCTTGTCGATCTGGATACCCCCGAGGTCACGGAAGTTGACGTGCTTGTTCGCAAGAACATGCAGCCATTCACCGTTGTCACACCGCCTTTTGTAGGCAAATAGGAAAATATTCGCGCGCTCCCGTGGGGGTGCCCGGAATAGTAAACGATTCTTTCGCGTTCCACTGCGTTCGCGGAGGAGATAAACGGAAGCGCGGAGTAACCGCCATCAATATGCAATTAGAGGAAGGAATTTAAAAAATGGACCAGGGATTAAAATTTTCGAAAACTCACGAATGGGTAAAAGTTGAAGGCAATATCGCGACTATCGGATTGACCGATTTCGCGCAGCATGAGCTGGGCGATATCGTATACGCCGAGCCTGAGCCGGAAGGCACAGTCGTTGAAATCGAAGGTATCATCGGCACAGTCGAATCCGTGAAAGCGGCGTCAGATCTTTATTCTCCCGTTAGCGGAGAGATTGTCGAAGCAAACCACGATATAGAAGACGAGCCCGAGATGATCAATAAGAAACCGTTGGAATTTTGGTTTGTAAAGATCGAAATGGCCGACCCGTCAGAGCTTGACGCTTTGCTCGACAAAGACGCTTACGACGCATTCTGCAAGGAGGAACAGGCATGATCGGTTACCTCCCGATGGACCGTAAAGAACGCCGAGAAATGCTGGCGTCGGTGGGAGTCGATCTCGACCAGTTATTCTCTATGATCCCCGAATGCGACTGCATCCAGGCTGATGAATTTCAGGCGCTTGGTGAAGAGGGGATGAGCGAGATGGACGTCGTTGACCGCGTTAAAGCGTTGGCGGCGAAAAATATGAACAGCGAGTGCTACGACAGTTATCTTGGCGCAGGCTACTATGACCATTACCAGCCCGCTGCTGTTCACCATCTGATTAACCGGGCGGAGTTTCTTACCTCCTACACACCCTACCAGGCAGAAATCTCGCAAGGGACACTGCAGGCTGTTTTTGAATGGCAGAGCTATATCACGCGCCTCACAGGGCTCCCTGTTTCGAACGCATCACTTTACGACGCGGCGTCCGGCGCGGCGGAAGCCATGCTCCTTGCATGCCGTGACAAACGCCGCTACAAAGTTTTTGTCTCGGAAGGCGTACATCCTGATACAATCGAAACGATTCACACGTATTGCCATGCCGGCGATATTGAGGTAGTCATGGGCGCGCTCGACGAAAACGGACAGACGACTGTTTTCCCAGAACAAGGAAAAGAATTCGCCTGCTACCTCGTTCAAAGTCCGAACTTCTTCGGTGTCGTTGAAGATCTTGATCTGGTTACAGAGAAAGCGCACGAAGCAAACGCGCTTGCCGCGGTCTCACAGGACCCGGTGAGCCTCGCGGTGTTGAAGCGCCCCGGTGACAGCGGCATGGATATCGCTGTTGGCGAAGCCCAATCTTTTGGGATTCCAACCTCGTATGGCGGTCCCGGTGCCGGCTACATGGCCGTGACTGAGCGCCTGATGCGCAAGATGCCTGGCCGGATCTGCGGCGCTACGATTGACCGCAACGGGAGGACGAGCTATGTGCTCACGCTGCAGGCAAGAGAACAGCACATTCGCAGAGATCGCGCCACGTCAAATATTTGCACCAGCCAGGCGCTGATAGCTACTGCCGCCACGATCTGGCTTGCTCTTCAAGGAAGTGCGGGTTTGCTCGACGTTGCTGAACAGTCAGCCGCAAAAGCGATTTATCTTGAAAAGAAGCTCACTGAGAGTGGATATTTCAAGCTTGTTTACGACGCGCCCTATTTCCGTGAATTTTTAATTGAAGCGAAAGAAGGCATCGACCTTCGGGAGATCAACGCCGCATTGCTTGAAGAAGGTATTATTGGCGGCCTGGTGGTGCCCGGAAACAGAATGCTGATCGCCGTGACAGAGAAGAAGACCAAAGAACAGCTCGACTGCTTCGCGGACACCATGCTTCGCCTCTGTGATGAACGGGGAGGGAAATAGTCATGTATAAAGACACACCAATTATTTTTGAACTGGCCACAAAAAGTAAAGCCAGCCGCTATATTCGCCCGCTGGATGTTCCAAAGCCTGATTTTTCCAGCTGGTTTGGTAAAGCGTATCGCGCCGAAGAACCAAATATCCCAGATGTGGACGAGATTTCGGTGGTACGCCATTACACTAACTTGTCGAACAAAAACTACCATGTCGAGATTGGTACTTATCCGCTGGGCTCTTGCACGATGAAGTACAACCCCAAAGTCAATGAAGATCTGGCCGCGCTCTCAGGTTTTGCCGCAACACATCCGCTTCAGCCTGATCAAACAGTTCAGGGCAATCTCGAATTGCTCTATCACCTTGAGCAGCTGTTGAACGATGTTACCGGCATGGACGCCTATACATTCCAGCCAGCCGCGGGCGCGCAAGGCGAACTTGCAGGCGTGCTCCTAATCAAGGCTTACCACGAAGATCATGGCAATACAAAACGGAATGTCATGATTATTCCGGACGCCGCGCACGGTACAAACCCCGCAACGGCTGCGATGGTAGGCTACAAAGTCCGAGAGGTCAAATCGAACTCAAAAGGTATGGTCGATCTCGCGGAGCTTGAAAAAGCGCTGGGTGATGACGTCGCAGGTTTGATGCTCACCAATCCCAACACGCTGGGTATCTATGAGGAGAACATCGAAAAGATTACGAAGATGGTTCACGACGCCGGTGGTCTATGCTACTACGACGGTGCCAACATCAACGCAATCCTGATGCATGCTCGCCCAGGCGATATGGGCTTTGACTGCGTTCACATGAACGTGCACAAGAGCTTCTCGACGCCGCATGGCGGCGGAGGACCGGGTGCCGGACCGGTCGGATGCAAAGCCATCCTTGAACCGTATCTGCCAAGACCCGTCGTTCGCAAGAAGGAAGAGAGTTATTATCTCGATTACGACCGTCCGAAGACCTACGGCAAGGTTCGCTCCTTCGTTGGATCGTTCGGCGTTCTCGTCAAGACGTACGCCTACATTTTGAGGAACGGCGCGGAAGGACTGCATCAGGCTGCCGAGGGCGCAGTCGCCAACTCAACCTATCTTCGTGAGCGGTTGAAGCATGCCTACAGGGTTCCTTACGATACACCGTCGATGCATGAATTTGTCATGACGGCTGAATGGCAGAAAGAAAAATACGACTGCAATACGATCGATATCGTGAAGCGGCTGATCGACTTCGGGTTCCATCCGCCGACCATCTATTTCCCGCTCATCGTCCCAGAAGCTATGATGCTCGAACCGACGGAGACGGAAACGTGGCGTGACCTTGATCAACTGGCGAACGCGTTTTTGAAAATTGCCAAAGAGGCGGAAACGAATCCCGAACTCTTAAAGAACGCGCCGCATGATACACCGATCTCTCGTCCCGACGAAACACGCGCTGCGCGCGAACCAATTCTCGCGGGCTAGGGTTCAGTAATAATTGAATTAAAGGAAAGCGGAGGCAACGCCTTCGCTTTCATACGAAAGGAAACAAATAATATGGCTATAAAAGTTGCTATCAATGGATTCGGCCGCATCGGACGTCTCGTTTTCCGAGGCATTGTCGAGCGTGGTCTGCTTGAAAATGAGGTCGAGCTCGTTGCCATCGTGGCAAGAAACACGAAAGCTGATTACTTTGTCTATCAGTTGAGCTATGATTCTTCTCAGCATCGCTGGGAGCATGATCTGAAGACAGAAAAATCCGATCCCTCACAGGAAGAAAATAATATCATCGTCATCGATGGCAAGCACAAAGTAAAGTGCGTGCTCGCAGGCAAAGATCCCACCGACCTTCCCTGGGAAGAACTCGGTGTTGATTATGTTGTCGACTGCTCCGGAATATTTAACGACTATGACAAGGCAATCGGACACGTCAAGGTTGGCGCCAAAAAGGTGCTTCTGTCTGCTCCGGGCAAGGGCCCTGTCAAGACAATTGTCATGGGTGTCAACGAAGGTGAGTACGATCCCAAGGAGCACGCTGTTGTCTCCAACGCGTCGTGCACCACTAACTGTCTGGCGCCTATCGTGCATGTTCTCCTCAAAGAAGGCCTCGGAATCGAAAAAGGCCTCATGACAACGATACATGCCTACACTTCGTCACAAAAAATGGTAGACAGCACATCACTTAAGAACTGGCGCCTTGGGCGTTCAGCTGCTGTGAATATCATCCCGACGACGACAGGTGCCGCAAAAGCTGTCGGCGAAGTATTGCCACAACTAAAAGGTATTATGACAGGCATGGCATTTCGCGTCCCGACCCCGACAGGATCAGTGGTCGATTTGACCGTTCTGCTGAAAGAGGATACCTCAATCGAAGAGATCGACGCCATGATGAAGAAAGCGTCTGAAACTTATCTTAAAGGCATCCTGAAATATACGAAGGATCAGATCGTCTCGACGGACGTGATTCATGAATCACACTCGTCGGTGTACGATTCATCGGCAACGCTCCAGAACAATCTCAAAGGCGAGAAACGTTTCTTCAAACTCGTTTCATGGTACGATAATGAGTGGGGATACTCTGAACGCACCATCGACCTTCTGCTGTACATGGCGAAGGAAGACAAAAAAGCTGGTGTATAAACGTTCGACGCAACCTAACGTCTGATGAATGCCCCTGCCGCACAATGGTGGGGGCATTTTTTTGATTGTGGATCGCATCGAGGTGATGTTACCGAACCTGAAACGTGTTTCCAAAAGCGTCTGTGTTTACAAAAAACAACGTGGTCTCTACAATGAGTGGGTGGAAGAGAGGTATTACCTATATATATCCTTTTTAGAAAAATGAATCGCTATGCCTGACAGTTTTGCGCAAAAATTCCTGAAAACACTTTGGGAGCATCTTAGACCGGGAGGTCGCGACATTGGTGAGACAATCCGTTCCTCGATCAATTTTGCGCCCCGTTTTTACATTCGTATCGGAAATCTGTCCATCCCGGTAACAAGCTCGATGATTTCACTTGTCTTAAGCGTAGTGATCCTGACGGTTCTTGGATTATGGCTCAGACGGGGATTGAAAAAATATAATATCACTGGCAAGCAAGCGCTTGTTGAGAAACTCTATCTCGGTGTGATCGGCCTCAGTGAAGGGGCAGGGATGAACAGGAAGCAGGCGGAGATCGCGCTGCCCTGGACGCTGACGATGGGTCTTTACATCTTTATGAGCAATGCAATCGCGGTCGCGGAATTCCCGGCTGCTGCCATGAATCCTGCTATGCCGTTAGCGCTTGCGATCTTTAGTGTGGTCTTTATCATCGCGATGGGAATCCATCTTGTTGGGTTCAAAGGGTTTGGTTACTCCCTGATTGACCCGATTCCGATGCTTTTACCTTTCAATATACTCGACTACCTAATCAAGCCCGTGTCGCTCACACTGCGTCTTTTCGGAAACGTTTTCGGTGCCTATATCCTTCTGGGATTTATCAAGACGGTTATCCCGTTGATTCTTCCCTCGATCCTGGGGTTGTGGTTCGATGTCGCGGATGGTTTGATCCAAGGGTTGATCTTCATGTATCTCACGACCACTTATCTTGGTGAAGTCGTTGAAAAATCAGAACATACAGCGGAGCGCCTCGCTCAAAAAAATCAGAAAATTAAACACAAGAAAGCACAGGTGTAAACATGGACAAAGCATTAATCGCATTTGCGGCGGCAATCGCCATCAGTATTGTGGGAGCAATATCAGCGATCGGAATCAGCCGGGTGGCAAGCAAGGCATTTGAGTCGATGGCCAAGCAGCCCGAGGTTGCAAGTAATATTCAGACGTCGCTCATCGCTGCCATCGTCTTTATTGAAACATGCGCGATCTATGCGCTTGTCATCGCACTACTTCTGATCTTTGTCTTTTAAAGAAAGGGTGGCAACATGATTTGTGTGATCGCTGAAAAGGCGGTTGATTTCACTTCGCCCGAAGTTCTTGCGGGATACTTGGCCACGGCGATCGTTGCGGTGACCGGTCTTCTTCTGACTATTTTCATTCTTAAAAAAATCTTGTTCAAGCCTTTGCAAAAAATAATGACTGACCGTCAACGTGAAATCGACGAAACGGTGGAACGGCAAACTGAACAGGCTGCAAAGCTGCACGAACGAGAAGAGGCGATCGAAGAATACGAACGCCGACAACAAGAAGCGTTCGAAGAACGGCGCAACCTCGAAGACAAGGAAGTCAAGGCAAAAGAAGAAAAAATTCTGTCAGATGCCAAGGCAAGTGCCGAAGAATTGCTTGCAGAAGCGGATCGTCAAATTACTTTCAAGCGTCTTCATGAAGAAGAACGCCTTTACAGACAGGCAGTCGATCTTGCCGTTGCGGCGATGAGCAGTTTGCATGAGCGTGACGTGACGCCCGATCAAACAGATGCGATTGAACGTTCGATACGCGAAGGCGGACCGTCTTTGAAAGAGGACAGTCTTGAAGCCTGAAGTTGCAAAGCGCGAAACGTGGCGTCTGATCCGGGATGACCTCCTTCATAAGCGCGGGGTTAGACCGTGGGATGCTTACCGAGACTTACTGCCAAAAGAAAGCGGCACTGTTTTATCGATAGCTGACGGCATTGCCGTTGTTTCTGGATTGCCCAGCTGTATGTTCGGTGAGGTCGTTCGTTTTTCCGGCGGGCAGTACGGTATTGCGATGAATCTTGAACGAGATTCGGTGGGTGTGGTTCTGGTCAGTGGCGACCGTTTGAAGTCGGGAGATGACTGTTTTACGATGGGCGCGACTGTGCGCGTTCCAACGGGAGACGCAGTGGTCGGGCGTGTCCTGTCACCGCTTGGACAACCGCTTGACGGAGGCCCTGATTTCCCTGATTCCACGCCGATTCGTCCCATCGAATCTCCGGCACCTGCCATCCTTGCGAGGCAGCCGGTTCGCATTTCACTTGAAACCGGAATTACGGCAATTGATGCCATGGTACCGATTGGACGTGGTCAGCGCGAGCTCATTATCGGCGACCGCCAGACGGGCAAAACAACGATCGCCATTGATGCGATCATTAACCAAAAAGGCAAAGGTGTCTATTGTTTCTACGTAGCCATCGGTCAAAAAATGTCGACGATCGCTCAACTGCATGAGTTGTTTGAGCGCACAGGAGCACTCGAATATACAACGATTGTGGCCGCGTCAGCGTCCGATACGGCAGGCGTGCAGTATCTCGCGCCGTATGCGGGATGCGCGATGGCCGAAGCATTCATGTACGAGGGCAAACACTGCCTCATCGTATACGATGACTTGACCAAGCACGCCCAGGCTTATCGGGCTATCTCACTGCTCCTTAGAAGGCCGCCGGGGCGTGAAGCATTCCCCGGGGACGTATTCTATCTGCACTCGCGTCTTTTGGAGCGCGCTGCGCAGATGAGTGATGAACACGGCGGCGGTTCGATGACGGCGCTTCCAATTGTTGAAACACAAGCCGGCGATATCTCGGCTTATGTTCCAACCAATATCATTTCTATCACGGATGGTCAGATTTACCTTGACACCGATATTTTTATCGCGGGGCAAAGACCTGCAGTCAATGTCGGACTTTCTGTATCCCGCGTAGGCGGCGATGCGCAATCACCCGCGATGCGCGAGGTAGCAGGTCCGCTCAGGATTGCCCTGGCGCAATATCGTGAAAAAAAGGCGTTCTCACAGTTTGCTACTGATCTTGACGATGTGACGCAGAGACAATTGGGCAAAGGCGACCGCTTGATGTTGCTTTTGAGTCAGAATCCGGAACAGATGCGAACACTTGCCAAATCTCTCGCGTTGCTCGAGCTCGGCACAGGGGATGTGTTCCGAGATATCGCTTCAGCCGATTTGCCACGCCTGGCTAAATTTTTCATTGACGCGATTCCGGACATGGACCCGGAGCTTGTCGCAACTCTTGAGACAGGTAAACGCATCTCACAACAAACACGTGAACGCATCAAGACGCGTTGGCGAGAATTTCTCGATACTCTCGGCACTCGGTAAGGCGGGGACAAGGCGATGCCAACTGCGGTAGAACTCACAAAACGGATGGATTCCGTTGAAATGATCAGCAAGATGACACGTGCCATGCAACTGATCAGCAGTGTCAAGATGCGCAAGTCGAAACGTCTGCTTGCGGAAGCGCTGCCTTATTCTGTCCACTGCATTAGGACGATGGAACGTGTTCTTGTGTTGTCTCCAAACCTGGAATCACCTTACATACGCTTGCGAAAAAAGGAAAAGGGTGATCCCTGGAGACTCGATGTCTATGTGCTGACGGCAGATCAGGGATTTGACGGAACGTACAATGCAGAGGTCATTGCGGCCACCAGACGGTTTCTGAAAACGCGCATACAAGAAATTGAGGAGATGGGGTATATTCCCGTTATCACTCTCTATTTGGCCGGTTGCAGAGGGCGCGAGGAATTGGCGAGTGACGGATACCGTGTTGACGAGGAATTTAAGTATTCCTTTCAAGAACCCAATTACGCGCAAGCGGAAGAGCTTGCGGAGCAGATTTTCTTGGATTATCAGGGTCGTGATACAGACGAAGCCCATCTGATCTACTCGATGATGAGGACACCTGTCACGAGCGCTCCGTTATACATCAGACTTCTGCCGGCCGATCTACAAGGCCTTCGCAGAGTGATTGAAATTGCAGTCGACGATCCGGAGGTAAGGGTCGCACTGCCACCCGGGTTTCCCGGCGAACCTCCTCTGATTCCGTTCGATTATCCCGGTGATATCGATACCCTGATGGACTATCTGTTCAGTACGTATCTCAGCGGCGTGGTATATGGCGCGCTTGTTGAAGCATACGCAGGTGAGCAGACAGCGCGCATGACCTCGATGGATAATGCCTCGAGGAATAGCTCCGACTTAATGAAGCGGCTGCGCCATCAACGAAATAGACTCAGACAGAATGCGATCACCGGCGAGCTATCCGAAATGACGGCAAGTGTCGAGGCGATGCGCTATTTTGATGCAGACACGTATAAAAAGAGTTAGAGAGAGAAGGTAATAAATGGCGGTTACAGGACGCATATCACAAGTGTTGGGCCCAGTTGTCGTGCTTACGTTTGACGGCCAATCACCTGAGATTGGCGATTTTGTGGAGATCCACACGGAGGACGGTCAAGGCACGATCATTGGCGCCGAAGTGATGCAGGATTTAGGCGGTGGAAATGTCCGCGTGCTCACGTTTGGCGCGACGGAAGGTTTGTCGCGTGGCCTTCGGGCGGTCGCCCCGGGGGGCGGTATCAAAGTCCCCGTAGGCGAAGCATGTCTGGGGCGTCTTTTCAATGTCCTTGGCGAGCCACTCGACGAAAAAGGCCCTGTCGCAGCTGATGAATACTGGCCGATCCACCGTGATCCGCCCGGCTTTCTTGATCAACAATCTAGCGAAACCATACTTGAGACGGGCATCAAAGTGATCGACTTGCTTGTTCCTTATGTTCGGGGCGGAAAAGTTGGGTTGTTTGGCGGCGCAGGTGTAGGCAAGACAGTTCTGATTCTTGAATTAATTCGAAATATAGCAACAGAGCACGAAGGCTATTCAGTATTTACGGGCGTTGGCGAACGCTCACGTGAAGGCAACGATCTTTGGAATGAGATGCGTAAGTCGGGTGTTCTCGACAAAACGGTGCTTGTCTTCGGTCAGATGAATGAGACGGCCGGAACGAGGATGCGTGTTCCCCTGACCGGTCTCACAATGGCTGAATATTTCCGTGATAAAAAACACAAAGATGTGCTCCTCTTCATCGACAATATCTTCCGCTATATTCAGGCAGGATCGGAGGTATCCGCTCTTTTAGGCCGTATACCGAGCGCTGTCGGCTACCAGCCGACCCTTGCTCAGGATGTAGGACTTGTTGAAGAACGTATCGCAAGTACAAAAGACGGCTCCATTACCTCAATACAGGCTGTTTATGTGCCGGCCGATGACCTTACCGACCCTGCACCCGCCACGACATTTTCTCACCTTGACGGTATCACCGTTTTGTCGCGAGATATTGTAGAGCTTGGCATCTATCCGGCCGTTGATCCGCTCGCGTCATCGTCACGTGTGTTGAGCCCTCAAACAGTGGGCGGTCGCCATTACAGTATTGCGCGACGGGTGGAGCAGATCTTACAGCGCTACAAAGAGTTGCAGGATATTATCGCCATCCTCGGACTTGATGAACTCGATCCCGAAGATCGGGCGATCGTGGCGAGAGCGCGCAAGCTCCAACGATTCTTCTCCCAACCGTTCCATGTGACGGAGGAGATGACGGGCTATGCAGGTCGCTACGTGAGAATTGAAGACACACTAAACAGCTTTGAAGCTTTGCTCGGTGGTGAACTCGATGATATACCTGAACAAGCGTTCTTCATGAAAGGCGGAGTCGATGATGTTTACGCCGCCAAGGATGAGGTGGGATAAACAACCGTGAGCAAGATGATGTTGACCTTGCTTACTCCGACCCGGACGCTTCACTTCGAAGACGGGGATCTTGTGGTGCTTATGACCAAGCAAGGATCAGAGGGTTTTATGTACAACCATATTCCCACGCTTATAGAAGTAGTTCCTGGACCGATCCGTTACCGTATCCCCTCGGACCAAGAAGGCGGGGAGACGTGGCGCATATTTTTCGTTTCGGTGGGCTACGCGGAAGTTCAAGCCAACCAAGTGACCGTGGTCGTTAGCGCGGCCGAAACGCCAGAAGAATTCGAGCCTGATCGCGCTGAAAGGGCGCTTGAACGTGCGGAGAAACGTCTGTCGAATCCTGACGCCACTGAACTTGAGCGCACGCACGCGAAAAGAGCGATTCGCCGCGCACAGGCGCGCATTGCCTTTTACCTAAAATATGTTAAGGGGAATGATAGTCACTAACCGGTCTATTTGTTACCCCCCTGTGTTTCAATATCAGCAGGTTTACAGGACAATGTTTCGCTCCCTATAATGACAGCCTGGAAATAATCAATACGGCCGTCATTTTCATTTTAGGATTAACACGATTAATCATCTATCAAAAGAAAAACAAACACGAGATGGCTCTCATTTGAACAATCCGATAATCGCAAGTACAGTCCCCATAATTCCTTCTCCGCCAAGGAGGCCGGCGGCGCCCATTTGGATGGACTGGCGGCCGCTTTCAGCTAGGCGTTTCTCCGATACCCATTGGATCAGACCTCCGAGGAAAATCGGGAGAGCCATGCCATAGCCCGTCAGCATCATGCCGATGCCGATGACCATGGCGGGGATTTTGAGCAGTGTTAAAAGACACCCGACCACTGCGGCAATCGCAAAGACCACAGGGTCGCCTAGACCACTCACCATGGCAGTAACACTGTGTGCCTGGGCGGCCGGAAGACCCGCCGCGGCACCGACGCCGCCCGACGAGTAGATAATCGCAAGCAGAGCGATAGACGCCGTCAAAGCGCCGAAGAAGCCACCGATGAGTTCGATGAAGAACTGGGCGGAGGGGTTTGTTTTTAGAATCGCACCCGACTTGTAATCATTCATCATGTCGCCCGCATAGCCGCAGGCAACCGCGACGATAGCCGCGATATAAAAGGCGTGTTCAGCGCTTACATGCAAAACAGCTCGGATTGCCAGGAGCACAATGATTCCGAAGATCTCCATCGGATTGATGCCTGTCTGTCCTGTGATGATCGATGACATCATGGCTGCAAAAAAGACGCCCACCATGACAAGAAGCGCGGGGATTACGTTTAATCCCGCAAGTATGGTAAACACAAACGCGACAGCCACGAGGATAAGCATAAAAAAGCCGATACCCTTCGGCGCAACAAAGCGCGACGCCTGATTAGTATCGCGAGACCGCTTGGATTTCTTGGTGCGCTTCTTGTACGAGCCTAAAACAAAATGAATTAAGGTGCCGGTGCCTGCGCCGACCATGAGCGCCACGGCGATTGTCAGATTCCAGTTTGCGAGTGTTTCTTCCATACCCGACCATCCGCGTGTGGTTGCCGCGCGAAGAAGGACGAAGCGGCCTAACGTCGTAATGGCAGCTCCCAAAAGCCAGTATGCAGTCGATGAAAACCCGATCAGTGAACCGATGCCGATGGCCATAGGGGAGATTGAAAATGTCAACGGAATGCCGGCAATCGCAAAAACAGCAAGAGAAGGGAAGAGAAGAAACTGGTCACGTAGCAAAGTAATAACGACTGCGACCGCCAGTGACCCGAACAGGATGAGTGCTCCTTTTCCTCCCGAAGCACCGGCCTTGAGCGTTGAGGCGGCCGCCTTGCCAATAGGATAGGGAAGTTCCATCTGCTCGATATTGCGTTTGCGGAAAAGCCAGCACAGCGTTGTGCCGAGAAGAACGCCCGCGAGAGCGAGGAGTAAAACAATGGGGAATCGGCTTCGTATAAAGTCACCGGCCGAAGTCGAAGATGAACTGCCGGCTTCCCAGATCCCCGAGATAAAAAGTCCTGGTAGCGTAAACACAAGCCCGCCGGCGACCATGGCGCCGGCTGACATACCGGTTGCCGCGACGTTGATTTCGTTGACATCCCGTTGCCCGAATAATCTCATGATGGCGAATGACAATACCGCGACAAAGATTGTTGGCCAGGGAAGTGCGCTTGCGCGAAGCGCGACGTACGTTGAGGATGCCGTGATCAGAATGGATCCCAAGATTGCAAGTATGACTGCCCGCCACGTCAAATGTGTAATACCCTTATTCAAACCAACTACCTCCCAATCGACGTTTTGTTACCGTCATTGTCTCATAGATCGAGCGAATCCTGTATAATGAAAAAAACACGTCTCCCATGCTTTTTATAGCACGGGTAGAACGAAAGGAGCACATTATGAAGGTCGATATTCTTGGTCTGGATATGCGTGTCAACGATACATTAAAAGCAGCTATTGAACAGAAAATGTCGAAGTTCGATCGCTTTTTTGATGAAAGCGCCAGAGGGGAAGTCAAGCTACAACCGGAGGGCGACGGAGTAAGGGCAGAAGTGACCTTCAAGATTCAGGCACACTATTTCCGCGCTGAATCTGCCGCTCCCGACGCTATGACTGCCGTCGAGCAAGCCATCAATAATATGGAAAGACAGATCCGCAAGAACAAATCGCGTATGAAAAAACGCATCAAAGATTATTCATATATGGAAGCCTACTTCGACCAAGTGGAAGCGCTAGCTGACGAGCCTCATGAATCCGAAGAATTTAAGATTATCCGCAGAAAGTCATTCGATATTGAAGAAATGACACCTGACGAAGCAATCTTGCAAATGGAACTATTGGGCCACTCTTTCTTACTCTTTCTGTCTCGTGTAACCGGAAACGTATGTGTTGTCTACAGGCGACACGACGGCGACTACGGACTGTTGGAGCCGGAGTATTAATTTGGCACAAAAAAATACGGATAAAAAAACACAATTGAGCGGGAATTTACCTCTGACGGCAAGTGACGATGTGTTGCTCCGACAGCTCAATCCAGAACAAAAGCGGGCCGTTCTCACGACGGAGGGCCCGCTTTTAATCCTAGCCGGAGCCGGATCTGGCAAGACACGCGTCATTACAAGTCGGGTCGCCTGGCTTGTCCGGCATGCGGGCATTCACCCGGGACGTATTCTCGCGATTACCTTTACAAACAAAGCCGCCAATGAGATGAAAGAGCGTGTTCAGGATCTGATCGGCCTTGAAAGCCAGGGCAGCTGGATCGGAACGTTCCACTCCATGATGCTCCGAATCCTGAGACGGCATGCGGATCTTCTGGGATACCGGTCGTCGTTCACAATTTTTGACACCTATGATCAAAAGCGTGTGATGGCAGAGGTATTAAAACAGCTTGGGGTCGGTGAGCGATCACTGACACCGGCGGAGGCTCTGAGACGGATCAGCCACTTTAAGAACAATGACATGTCGCCTGACGATGTTGATTCGGCGGCTGGGGACGGTTTATACCGTAAGCAATGGGCGGGAATATTTCAGGCTTACCAAAAATCATTGTTCGACAAAAATGCGATGGATTTTGATGATATTCTCACCCAGACGCTTCGGCTCTTCCGTGAAAACCCTCGTGTTCTGGACCACTACCAGGAACGTTTTCGGTATATTCTGGTCGACGAATATCAGGATACCAACTCGGTTCAATACGAACTTGTACATCTTTTATCAGCCAAACATAAAAATCTCTGTGTAGTCGGCGACGATGACCAGTCGATCTATGGGTTTCGCGGCGCCACAATCCGTAATATTCTTGATTTCGAGGAGGATTTCCGCGCGTGTACTGTCATCCGTTTAGAACAGAATTACCGCTCGACAAAGACTATTCTCGCGGCCGCTAATCACGTTATCGTGGACAACCAGAGTCGGAAACGCAAGACACTGTGGACTGCGCACGAAGAAGGCGTACCGATACGGGTTTACCGGGCAGCCGATCACATCGAGGAAGCGCGGTTCGTCGCGCGCGAGATTCAGCGCCGTTTTCAAGCCGCGGAACAAGGCAAGCTTGAGCGGCCTGAGATCGCCGTGCTATACAGAATGAACGCGCTTTCGCGTAACCTCGAATTTGCGCTGCGTGAACTAGGTCTCGACTATCGTATTTTCGGAGGCACAC
>LSQX01280491.1_pt1 | contig 56262 bp, 37 predicted proteins | sample 654561 | NCBI WGS metagenome assembly LSQX01 (sample SAMN04489861, study PRJNA283612) | anaerobic digester metagenome | isolation source: 4 biogas reactors fed with cattle manure at either 37C or 55C with and... | place: Denmark: Kongens Lyngby | collected 2014 | reverse complement strand
CTACATCATTGAAGGAACCCTGACAGCATTTCTGAAATGGACCACTAAGATCCGCCGGTGCTGGTCACGGTGAACTGGACAGAATCAGCGGCTGGAATGTCTGGCTTTCAACCATCATCCTATGAGGAGGTCTTTGCGATGAGGATTCAGCGGTGGGTTGCGCTGGTCGTGGTCGTTGGCGGGATGTTCGGAGTGGCAGGCTCGCTTGCCGCGCAGGAAAAGGGACTCGTGTTTGCTCACCGTGGCGGCGCGTACGAGTTCGAGGAAAATACGCTGGCTGCCTTTCGGAGCAGCTATCAGAAGGGGCTGCGCGGATTCGAGACCGACATCCGCATGACCAAGGACGGCGAACTGGTGATTCTCCACGACGAGACCCTCGACCGGACCCACAACGCCACTGGGGCCGTCGAACAGAAGACGGCAGCCGAGTTGCGGAAAGTCGTGACGAAGAAGAGCGGCCAACCCATGCTCTTCCTCAAGGACCTCTTGGCGTACTTCGCCGATAAGCCGGCCATCTACCTCGAGTTGGAAATGAAGACCAGCAACAAAGCCCAATATCCCGAGGATCGCCTGAACGAGTATTGCCGAAAACTGTACGCGGCTGCCCGCCAGAAGCCTCAAGGGTCGTTCTATGTGCTCACCTCGTTTGACGAGCGGCCCTTGAAGGTCGTCAAAGCTCTCGATCCCAATGCCGATCTGCTGCTGATCAGCGGCGACCCCTGCTCGGAAAAAGTGGTAGCGCGGGCGCAGACTCTGGGGGTGAAGCGAATCGGTTGCACCATGGACGGAACCTCCCGGGCTGCGGTGCGGGAAGCTCAAAACGCCGGGCTTCGCGTGACTGGCTGGCCGGGACATAGCCTGCAAGATTACTATCTTGCCGTTGGGCTCGGCGTCGATGCTTTCTGCACCGACATTCCCGTCGCTATCTCCACCTGGAAAGCCCAGCACGAGCAGCGGGCCCCCGTCCCCGCTGCCCCGACGGCGAAACCCTGAAAGCCGTTGCCGGAGTGGAAAGCGACGTCGTGTGCGTCCCTGATCGCGGTGGCGTTCGCGTTGCCCGCGGCAATCGTGATCCGACGACCTATGGCAACTGGTTTCCGGGTAAGCGAGAATGGCTGCCAGGCCGCGGACCAGCGAGCCGGCCTCGCCGCTGAAATCGGGCATCCCTGCGGAGCACGCCCCACGCAGGCCTTGCGAACGACAATCATTGAAGGAGGAGTCATGATGAACCAACGTCACCGTCCATCGGTCCAATGCACTCGGCGGAGCTTCGTTCAAAGCGCGGCGGCGCTCGCCTCGGCGGTGGCCCTGCCGCGGATCGTACCCGCTTCGGTCTTCGGCGCCACGGCCCCCAGCAACCGGATTACGGTTGGGCAGATCGGTTGTGGGCACCAGGCCCAGCGAATCGTCCCGTCTTTCCTGGTTCACGACGACGTCCAGATCGTGGCCGTTTGCGACGTGAACCGGGCCGGCAGAGGCTACTACTACCCCGAGCGCGTCCTCGGCCGCGAAACGGCCAAGCGGTGGATCGACGAGTACTACGCCGAGAAGGCTTCCGGCGGCGACCCGAAAGCGACCCTCTACGAACGGATTCTTGCGCCAAAGACGGCCGAGCCCGGCGCTGTCGCGCCCAACCCGCCGCAGGTTGCCGCCAGCCGGGGCAAAGGTTGCGACGCCTATAAGGACTTCCGCGAACTGCTCGCGCGGACGGACATCGACGCCGTGACGATCGTCGTCCCCGATCACTGGCACGCGCTGATCGCCATCGCGGCCATGCGGGCGGGCAAGGACGTGTACTGCGAGAAGCCCATGTCGCTGACGGTCCACCAGGGACGCGAAATGGTCAAGGCGGTCCGCAGGTACAACCGCGTGTTCCAGACCGGCGCCCAGTTCCGCTCCTGCCCGGGCGTGCGCCGGGCGTGCGAGTTGGTGCGCAACGGGCGGATCGGCCAGGTCCGCCGCGTGTGGACTACCACGGCCCCCAACAGCTTTCCCAGCCCGGGGCCGGGCTGGCAGCCGCAGCCCGTTCCGGAGGGTTTTGACTACGACTTCTGGCTCGGCCCGGCCCCCGAGGCCCCCTATCACATCGAACGCTGCTTCCACCGCTGGCGCTACATCCTCGACTACTCCAACGGGCAAACGGCCAATTTCGGCGCGCACACCAACGACATGGCGCAGTGGGCCCTGGGCATGGACGGCACGACGCCGGTCGAATTCGAGGACAACGGGTCGGAATTCCTGCCGAAGGGGAGCCTGTTCGACACCGCGGTGAAGACGGCCTTCCGGGCCCGCTATGCCAACGGGATCGAGCTGACTTGCGAGACGAACAACGCTTCGTACGCGAAGTTTGAAGGCACGGAGGGGCGGCTGGAAATCAGCCTCGGCGGCGTGCCGAAAACCTTCCCCACCAACATCAAGGACTCGGTGATCGGCCCCAACGAGATTCATTTGCCGAGGAGCCATCCGACCCGCGAAACCAACCGCCGCAACGACATCGACGCCGATCACGTCCGCAACTTCCTCGACGCGGTCAAGTCCCGAAAGGACCCGATCGATCCGGTGGAAGTCGGCCACAGCACGGCCAGCCTCTGCATCCTGGGCAACATCGCTCAACTCTTGAAACGCAAGTTCGCCTGGGACCCGGCGGCCGAGCGAAGCACGGATGAGGAAGTCAACCGCATGTTGCAGCGACCCATGCGGGCGCCGTGGAAGCTCTCGTAACCTTCACACCTACGGCTATGGGTGGAAGAACCGGCGACGCCTCGGCGCGAAGTCGTGTTTGCCAAGCGGATCGGCGCCGGCTACTGCCGTTTCAGCTACCAGATTCCGCCGGGCGTGTCTCGGGAGTTTCGCTGCACGGCCGGACTGCACTCGCAGGCCTCGCCTTGTTCTTGGGCGCCGGCGTCGCTCGATCTCCGACTCGTCGCCCCGGTGGAAGAAAACCATGCCGGCGACTGTCTTCGACGAGCATTTCTACGTCACGCACGTTCTTGGGAATGGCGACAGTTCTGGCATTCTTCCGGAACTGGGTGCTCTACTCAATGAAACGGCGGGCGCGCTTCTTGCTGATTTGTCCCGTGTAGGCCTCCATATCGGCTCGACTCCTCTTGTGGCTTCAACTCAAACATCGTCGAACCTTCGTTCCCACTGTCCTTCTCGTGCCATCTGGCGAGCAAGACCGCGGACCCATCAACGGCCGTGTAGCGGGTGAGCTCGATGACCCATTCTTCCTCGGGGCGAAACATACCGTAGTTGCCACGGTAGGTGAGCCCGCCGTCCTGGGAGTGCGCCAGCAAGTGATACTGAGCGCCATTGTCGATCCAATCCAAAGCAATGCGTTCGGGGGTGACAACGGCCTCGACCACCCGGTAGGTGGCCGCCCAGCTTGGGCCGTCAAACCTTGTTCCGATGAGCCTCATCTCGGCATCCCTTATGATCCTTCGTCAGGTTCATATTGATCGATCCTTCGCCGCACCTGTCGTCATCCGTCAATTTCCGCCTTCAACTCGGCCCGCCGTCGCTCGATGGCCTTCAACCGACTCTTGATCTTCCTGGCCTCCCTGTCGAGGTCATACGCCGCTCCTTATCGGTTCGACACTCAAGTCGCTCAAAACATCCCCAACTTCTTCCTGACCGCTGCAACTGCCACCACCGCTTCCTGCTGCGACATCTTGCGGGTCTTCTTCAGGAACCGGATGGCTTCCTTCTCGGCTCCCGTCCTCACCGTGCCGTACAGTTGTGTTTCCCATTTGGCATCCACCCCAGGAGCAGCGGGCGGCAGCCATTCCACACGGATCGTTCCCTGTGAAGTGCCGCCGCAGGTGAGAATCCGCCGCTGATCGTCGGGATAGTGGGCCTTCTTGTACGCGATCAGTTCGTCGATCATGGCGTCGATGTCCCGCGATTTCAGTTCGTCCCACAAGTCCGGTTTCTCTGCCTCGATAGCCTGCCAGACGTTACAGCAGGCTTCTCGCTCGGTACCCAGCCCCACGCACTCATTCCATGCAAGATTGGCGAAGAAAAGGGCGACGTGGCATGCCTCCGAAGATGGCACCGCCTTCGGATCACGAAGCAGCCGCTCCATCATTTCTTTCAGGATTTCAGACATCTTGCGGGGCTGGCTGGGCGTCTTTCGCTTTGACATGTCTCAGTCCTCCTCCGTGGCGATCATCCCCTTGCCGCGGCCAACGGCCATCGTGGCGAGTTTGGGTGTCCTGCCAGTATTGTTGCGAATCGTTTCGTCCATGTACCCCACGAGCCGCCGCCCGCTGAAGTCTGCAGCGAGTCTCTTCGTCGGACGCTTGCGCCACCGTGTACTAGCGCAATCGGCGGAAGACCTCTTGGTCCGTGAAGACAACGTGCTTGGCCAGCGGCCTCCGAAATCCGCAGGAAGTCTCTCAGTCTGTCCATTTCAACCGTCTCCTCGGAGGTCTACTTATCCCTGACCAACCTTACCGATGTTGTATGCGAATGTAAATCAGCCAGCAGACGGGACTTGACGGAATTCTCTGCTGCCCGAGACGCCAAGGCAGGTCAATCACTACCAACGAAATCTAATCTGCCCATTTTACTGATTTCAATGCAGCGTCCAAGCTGCGGGGGGCACCGTTCGCGACCCCGTCGCATCCCCCACCCGCTCACCCGCCGCGACTTGCCGGCCTCTGGGGAGCGAGACGGGTCGGGAAAGCCGAGGGGCTTATGACGGTGTAAACCCGCGTTGGGCGCGACCGGGCTGTCGGTAATCGAAAGTCCCGGAGGCCGAAACGGTATTCGGCCTCCGGGCCTTGGTTCTTTTCAGAGCAGGTTCACGACCCGCTCGGCCAGGCCCTTTTCGCCCAGCACGACGTTCAGCTTGCCGCTGGTGGCCACCTTCTCCAGGACCTCCAGTTCCCGGAGCCGCATCAGCGTCGGGTTGCCTTCCAGCACCTTGGCGGTATTGGCCTGGCTGCGCATGGCCGCCGTCTCCTCCCGGCGGACGATCAGGTTGGCCTCAGCCGCCTTCTTGGCCTCGGTGACCTTGTTCATCAGGTCCTTCATGTCGCCCGGCAGGATCACGTCGCGGATGCCCACCGAGAGGACTTCCAGACCCAGCGCGCCCACCCGCTGCCGCTTGCCTTTAGGCCGGTCGAAGCGGTATCCACGCACTGCATGGCACTCGGCCGTGCTGCCAGCGGCAAAGCGCGTGCCGGGCTTACGCCGATTCCTCCGGGAATCGCCCAAGGGACGGACACACCGGATTCCTCGACGCCGCCGGTCGTTTACTCGCCGGTGGCCGATCACACATTCGCCCGCCGGGCACCAACGGGGCGCAGCCCGCGTTGGTCGCGGGCCGCTTGGAGCAGGTTTTCAACGCCTGCGGTCTTGGTACGGGAGTCGAACCCGCGACAGCCAGATTAGCAGTCTGGTGCTCTATCCACTGAGCTAACCTCACTTGACACGACCTTCGGTCAGAACCCATTTACGGAACACACGCCACCAACCGCCTCCGGTGGGAGGACGGGACGACGTGCGCCGTTGGCCTGGCCGTATCATTGCTTGCCAAGAGACGCCGGTGGGAATCGAACCCACTTGAACCGGACCAGCGCTGCGCGTCGGTGCCCGCGGTCGGTCGCCTTGCCATCTGGCTCCAGCGTCAGGTTGTGAGTGTCCTCGCCAGGAGTCGAGCCTGGTCTTCGACCTTCGCAAGGTCGCGTGCAAATCCCCCACACTCCGAGGACGAATCTCCGTTCAGCGCCCTGCCGAGGAATCGAACCTCCTCCAGCAGTTCCGAAGACTGCCGTGCTCTCCGGCACACTCGCAGGGCAAGTGTCCCGACCAGGACTCGAACCCGGAAGACCTCGGTAGAAACGCGATATGTTGTCCATTGCACACCAGGGCGAAAGTGGAAGGCATGGGATTTGAACCCACATCCCCGTGAGGGGAACGGTTTAGCAGACCGTCTCGGCAAGCCGTATCCGACTACCTTCCGTAATGCAGTGGGCCCACGGGGAGACTCGAACTCCCAATGCCGCTGTGGGCACGACGTTCTGACCGTCGCGTGTCTGCCAATTCCACCACATGGTCATCTTGCTTGAGCGGCCCGTGCTGGAGAGGAATTCATCAGAGCGTGATAGCCGCGTGGGCTTGCCCCGCGGCGCGCCTGCGCTGCGGCACAACCGGTACGTAACGAAGCGCGGGGCAAGGCGCACGCGGCTATCTGAATAACAGCCGCCTTCCACGAATCATGCAAGCTCATTTAGCACCTTGATCCCGTTTTCCGCGGTTGGCGCGCACGCTGAGCGCAGTCGGCCGGGAGGCGCTCGAACCCTCGTCTGCGGCTTTTCAGGCCGCCGCTACACCATCCCAGCTACCAGCCCCACAAAAAAACCCGGTGTCACTGGCGCTTGTGACACCGGGCTTCTTGAAACCCATCGTGACGTAAGGTCAAGCGTCACAAGCGCAAAGGATGCATCGGCAGGGCATTCGCCGATTGACTGGCGTAGCGCCCTGTGCATCGTGGTTCGCTTGCTATGCTCGACCTGAACGAAGTCATTGTCCTACTCGCAACTCGGAGGCTCGTGGAGATTGTCCGACCGCATTCGTCGGCCGCCGGGAGTATAGATGCCGTCACGCCCGAAAAGGTTCATCGATAAAAGGCGATGGCAAGACCGTGCCCGACCGAGAGGTTGATCGGCCAGTCCGGCTCGGTCTACAATAGGCCGCGTTCGGCTCAACGGCTGCTTGCCGCGGGCCCTCCCTGTGCGCGCACCAGCTTACCTACCACCACCGGAGGCGGTTTCATGAGTCTTCCTGCTTCACGTCGCCAGTTCTTGAAGACGGCTTCGGCCGGGGCCGCCTTGGCGCTTACGGCCACCAGCTACGCCAAGATCGTGGGAGCGAACGAGCGCATCTCACTGGGCCTGATTGGCTGCGGCGGGCGCGGCTACCAGGCTCACATGAATGGCGTTCATCCTCACGACACTCAGCAGAACGTCGAATTCACCGCGGTCAGTGATCCGTGGACGCAGCGCCGCGAACGGGCTGCCGCACGGGCCCAAGAGTGGTACGGCCGGGCCGCGCGGCAGTTCGTCTCCTACCGCGACATCGTGGCCCTCGACGACGTCGACGCCGTGATGATCGCCTCGCCCGATCACTTGCACTGCCTGCACCTGGAGGCCGCGATCAAGGCCAAGAAGGACGCCTACGTGGAAAAGCCGCTGGCCATGGAGATGGCGACGCTCAACCGCGTCTTCGACCTCGTCAAGGCCGGCACCCAGGTGGTGCAGATGGGCACCCAGGTGCGCAGCTACGCCACCAGCGCCGGCTGCAAGAAGTTCTTCGAGTCGGGAGCGATCGGCAAGGTCTCGCGGATCGAACAGTGCCGCAACTCCGGCAAACCCTATTGGTATTCGTGGATGGAGCGGGCCGAGCAGCTCAAGGCCGAGGACGTGGACTGGAAGGAATTCCTGGGCGACCGGCCGCTGCGCCCCTTCGACGGCAAGCTGTTGACCGGCTGGTACGGATACCGCGAATTCACCGACGGCCCGATCGCCAACCTGGGCTGCCACTTCATCGATCTGAACAATTACGTGGTGGGCTGCAAGCTGCCGCTGAGCTGCGTGGCGCAGGGAGGCACGTTCACCTGGAAGGATCAAGGTTTCACCTGTCCCGACCACTGCGAGGCCACCTGGATCTATCCCGAGGGTTTCCTCGTGCATTATTCGACGAACTTCGGCAACTCCAGCGGCAGCGTGCAAAAGATCTACGGAGAGTTGGGGACGATCGACTTGACCGATCGGAAAGGTCCCACCTATTCCTCGGCCGGGGCCATCAAGCCCAGCACGCTGCCCAAGGCCGATACGCCCGTCGAGCCCGTTGAGATTCCCGATCATTTCCTGGACTGGTTGCAGTGCCTTCGCACGCGCCAGACGACCAACGCGCCGATCGAGGCCGGCTATCACCACAGCGTCCCGGTGATTATGGGGACGCGGGCCATGGACACCGGCAAGCGGCAGATCTTCGATCCGCGGCAACGTGAGATTCGCGAAGGATAGGCGCGCCGGCGCGGACTGCCGGCACGACACGGTGATCGACAGCGGGCACGACGAACAGGGATCCGCTTGGCCCACGGGGCCGCGGAGCCCCAACCTCCGGCCGACGCGCCCGAAGACGCCACGAATGACCGGCTCTACGCCTCCCGCGGAACCGACCCTTCCTTCGGGTTGTCGATGCAACGCTCGGCTTCGGCCGGGGTCCGGAGAAGATTCGCGTGCATCCAGATTCCGCGGAGAGGCGGTTGAGCCGCGATCGCGACTCGACCGCTGCCGATCGTCAGGATCACTGCAACGATCAGAAGGCGCCCTGCGACGCCCCCACTGCGCTGGAAATCGGACACGGCTTCACCCCCCCTCCTTCAAGGCGCACGATGGCACGCGGGGTACGTTCACGGCAGCGTCACGTCCCAGACCTTCGTCCGCCGCGCCCGGCCCTCCGGTCCCTCGACCTGAAGCGTCACAATGAACTCGCCGGCTTTCTCATAGCGATGGACGGGATGCCGTTCGGCCGACGACTGCGCGTCGCCGAAGTCCCATCGCCAGGCGGTGATCTTGCCGTGGGACCGATCGCGGAACGCGACGACGCGTTGTTCCCGATCAAGCACTTGGAACGACCAATCCGCCTCGACGGGCCGGCGCAGGCTCTGCTCGATCGGCATCAAGCGGAACGCGACCAGATCCGATGCATTGCCATACATCGTGGTCTTGTGCGACAGATTCCAGAAGCCGCCGTATTGCTCCGCATGCGGATCGTCATAGTCGAGAATCGCCCACGACATGCCGATGACCTGGCCCTCTTCCAGTTGCGTCGGAACCGCTCGTGCGCGGTCCGGCGGCGCGTGATCGAACGGCGTGACGAAGAACTCCAGCACCAGCTTGCCGCTCTCGCCCGGCCGGAAGTTGTACCGAGAGGCCGCGTTGGCATAAGGCAACTCCTTGACCCAGGGCTGCGAGCCCCAGACCATCGCCCAGTCTTTCCCTTCGGCCGGCGTGAAAATGTGATAGTTCTGCGCGTGGACGCCGTGGAATCGATAGTACGTTTCGGGTTTCTCGCGCAGTTGCTGATCGGGATGCATCTGGCGAATCAGCGGTCCGCCCGACCGATCGCCGTCGATCACGACTTCGAAGATGTCGTTGTGCAGGCCGTCGCTGGCGAAGTCCCAATAGTCGTCCTGGGCCTCGTACAGAAAGTACAGATGGTTCTGCCCCCGTACCCAACCGACCTTGACCCGCACGTCCAGGTTGGCCGGATCGCGTTTGTCGCCGAGCCCGACCACGGTTTCCCGCAACTGATCCGTGCCGATCGTGTAGGATTCCGGCACCAGGGACCAGTCGTCCGGATTGCCATCGATCCGCGGAATCTTGTCGGCAGGGAACTGAAAGATCTTGAACTCCACGTCAGGGCGAGCCAAACCGGCGTCGCCGCCGATCAGCGCGAGCAAAAAGAGCAGATTCTGCACGGCAAGTCCTCCAGAAAGCCGAGCTGCGATGGCCGGTCTCCTCGCTGCCGTTCGGATCGAGGGCAGTACGCTTTATTTTCGCGGCCCACCGGGGCGCGAGGGGCTGAACAGCGAATTCCCGGCAGTCGGCGCCGGCAGCACGGATACCAGGATCGCCGTGTCAGGAGCCTTGCCGGAGTAGAAGGCGACGTAGTGTGTGTCCCGAACCGCGGTGGCGTTCGCGTTGCCCGCGTCAATCGTGATCCGACTACCCGTGGCGACTGCCTCGGAAGCAGGCCAGTTGAGCGGATTGCCGAAGACGCTGTCTGGATCAACGACTCGGCGCCAGAGAATTCCCCTGCCGCGCTGATAGTAATAGTTGCTCAGCAGACCCGTTTCGGCGTCGAGGATCAGGCTCGGCGTGGAGATCAGGACATCGCCGATGTTTGTTTGCGCGCGGGCCCACGTCGCACCGTAGTCAGATGACACCATCTGGAATTGAGAGCGGCCACCCTGCTCTGTCCGTGCGACGACGAGAATCCTGCCATTGCCGAGATAGACAGCGGCGGGCTCGGTCGGCCACTGAGGTTTGGTCAACTCGGACTCGATGGTGCTCTGTGCCCAGGTTGCGCCGTTGTCACGGCTGGTCAGCGTGCCCCACGAGTGACTTGGGCCATCGTCACCGTAGCTCCCCGCGAACCAGAGTGCCATCAGCCCGACCGTGGGGACCGAGAAGATGTCGGTGATCTGCACGGGCGCCACGGCAAGCTTCGGCGTCGCCACGAGCAGGAACGTCACGCCATCCGTGGTGCGGTAGAGGTCGTGAACACATTCCGATCCGTTCATCCGACGGACCCAGAGGAACATCGCCCCGTCGGAATCCAGCCCCTTACCCACGGCGACCTCGCCGTAGCCCGACGTGCTGGCGACAACCGTTTCCGGCGTCCACGTTTTTCCGTTGTCCGCGGATGTTCGTGCGTAAACGGCGCGGGCGTCTTCAGCGATCGTGTGCGACGTGCCTCGGCTGTACACGCAGACCAGCTTTTCTCCGATCGCCTGAATCATCGGCCACGAGTTGTAGCCGCTCGCCTCCTGGACGACACGTGGCTCCGCGAGAGCGTACATTCCCGTGCATACCGCAGCCATGGTCACGGCAACAATGATCTTGTTCATACTCTTGACCCGACATTTCCTATAGACTGTGAGCCTGACGCCGATCCGGGCTCGTTCGTCCACCCATTTTAGCGGCGCGCCCCCCATTCTCCAACCGTCTCACTTGGACACAGGCCACACTACTCCCCCGAGTCGCTGGCGATCCTCGGACTCCGTGGTGCGCGAAGATGGTCGCTGACGCAGGCCACCCGCGTCTTCCTACCTACCGGTCCCACTATTGCCTGTCGGGGAAGGGAGTACGGCCATGGCAGTACTCCCTTTCCGCTTCCCCTTGAATCACGAGTTTTTCCTGCTTAGACTCAGCCTTGTGGGAAATCTGGATTTTCCATCACTACCCCTTTCGCCATGCCAAATCGACCTGCGTGAATCGTGGAAAAAGCGGCTGTTATTCCGATAGCCGCGTGGGCTTGCCCCGCGGCGCGCCCGGGCTGCGGCACAACCCGTACGTAGCGAAGCGCGGGGCAAGCCCACGCGGCTATCACGCTCTCATGAATTCCTCCCGGAATCACACAAACTCATTTAGCCACGAAGATGCTTACCATTCTCATCGTGTCGGTCATGGTCGCCCTGGAGCCGTCCGTTGCGGCGGAGAAGGGTGATTTTCCCAGCCGTCCGGATTTCGTCGCGTCCAGGGACTTTTCCTGGAAGTCGTTGAGCGAGCCGGAAAATCTGTTCTGGCCGGCCTACTTCTGGTACTGGAACGGGCCGCCCACGCCCGACGTGCTGCGGCAGCAGTTGGCCGACATGGCCGGGCACGAAGCGCGGAGCGTTTGCGTGGTGCCGATGCCGCACGAGTTCCGTCCCGTGACGATGAACACCTCGATGGATGTCGATTATCTCTCGCCCGAGTTCTTCCAACGGGTGAAGATCGCCGTCGATGAGGCGGCGCGGCGGGGAATGAACTATTGGATCTACGACGAGGGCGGTTGGCCGTCGGGACTGGCCGCCGGCCGCGTGGTTCGGACGCGGCCGGACGTGGCCGTTCGCGTGCTGCGGTGCAATGCCGACGGGACGTGGACTCCGGACATCGTCGCCAAGTGGGCTCCGGGTGAGATCGGCGTGCCCGACCTATTGAATCCAGAGAGCACGCGGACCTTCATCTCGCTGACGCACGAACGTTATGCGGCCGCGGTGGGGTCCCACTTTGGCAAAGCCATCAAGATGACGTTCACGGATGAGCCGAAGTACCAAGCCGCGGCGCCGGGGAGCGTTGTTCCTTGGCCCATCGGCGCGGAAGACGTCTTCCGCCGCTGGTTTGGCTACGACGCAATGGACAAGCTCGATGTGTTCCGCGTCACCAATACGAATGACCTCACGACCGCCCAGAAACAGGTGCGTGTGGACATGTTCGACTTCTGGTCGCGGCGGTTCCGCGACGCATATTTCCTGCCGTTGCGCGATTGGACGCGGCAGCATGGCCTGGCGTCGGGCGGGCACCTTGACAACGAGGATGACACCTTCGCGCCCGTCTCCCGCGGCTTCGGCAGCGTGATGCGGCCCCTGCGGGCGATGGACGTGCCCGGCGTCGACGTGATCTGGCGGCAGATATGGCCGGGCAAGGAAAACCACCACTTCCCCAAGTTTGCCTCCTCGGCCGCTCATCAGAACGGCACGGCGCTGGCGCTGACCGAATCGTTTGGCGTCTACGGCAACGGATTGACGCCGGCGCAGATGAAATGGCTCGTCGACTATCAGTACGTCCGCGGGCTGACGCTGCTGGTCTGCGGCGTTTATCCGCTTTCGACCCGCGACCACCTCATGCTCGGCGAGCGGCCGCACTTTGGACCCGTCAATCCGCTCTGGGACTTCTTGCCCGACTTTCATCGCTACGTGGCCCGCCTGGGCTACCTGTTGTCGTGCGGCAAGCCGGCGATTGACATTGGCCTGTACTATCCGGTTCGCGACCTCTGGGCGTCCGCCAACCCGGCCGATGCGGCGTTGCACGACGCCCTGGCCCGGGCATTGTTGCGCCGGCAGTGCGATTTCGACGTAGTCGACGACGACGTGCTTTCCGCTCAGCCCGCGCGTGTGGAAGATGGTGCTTTGATGGTCGGGGCCATGGGTTACCGGACGATTGTCGTAGGACCGACGAATTGGATGCCCCAAATCGTACAAGATCGGCTCCAGGCGCTGGAAGCGGCGGGCGGGCAAGTCATCCGCATCGACGATCTCGGCCAGATCGACGCTGCTCTGGCCAAGATCGCACCGACGATCCGATGTGATCCACCTTCCCCGGACCTGCGCGTACTGGTACGGCGCTGGCCGAGCGGCGGCGCGGCCTTCCTGTTCAACGAGGGGCAACAGGCCTACAACGGCGCCGCGTCGCTCACGCTCGGGGGCAACCTGCACGAGGTGGAGCCGGCCACCGGGTTGACTCGGCCGGCGCGAATCGCCAAGTCATCCTACGGTCGCTTGACGATCCCGCTGGTTCTCGCGGCTGGGGAGTCGCTGCTACTGGTTTCGAGTTCGCCAGCACCGCCCGCCGCCGCACTGCCCGCAGCACGCAAGGTTCTCCACTCGGTCGAATTGGCCGACGGCTGGACGGCACGCGTGGATCGTCAGTACGCGGTCGGAGAACACGACTACGAGGTTCGGCCGTGGGACAAGGCCGAGTTCAAACCGGTAAGCCTGGGCCGATGGGCCACAACCCTGGGCCTCGGGGAGGATTTTTCGGGACACGTGACCTATCGCCGGACGGTGAAGGTCCCGGAAACCCTGCGCGGCGGACGTTTGGTCTTGGACTTGGGCCACGTGGAGTATGCCGCCCGGATGCGTGTTGACGGTCAGAATGTGGGATGCGTTTTGTGGAACCCGTGGCGTCTGGAGTTGCCGTCGCTGACGGGGCGCAGCGAATTTGAGCTCGAGATCGCAGTCTCGAACACGCTGGCCAACGAACTGACTTCGCAGCGGGTCCGCGACGCCTGGAGCAAGCGTCAGGGGCCCGGTTGGCCCGGCCCCTATCACGAGAGAGAGTTGAAGTTCGAGACGGAATCTCGCGGCGGCGGTTTGCTCGGCCCCGTACGCCTGCAACGGGCAACGCCCTGAGTGGCGGCGATCCGGAACTTGGTGGAGGCATAACATGAAACTGACAGTGTTGATCCATGGACTCTTGGCGATCACCTCGGCAGCCGCATTTGCCGGCTATTCTGTTGACGTTCGTCTCGACAAGAGCGATGGCTTCTACAAGGTGGGTGAAGAGACGGTCTGCACCGCCACACTGATGAACGACGGCACGCCGGCCGTCGGTGAAACGCTGCGTTGCACAGTGAAACGTGAACGCGACATCCTGCGCCAGGATGAGTTCCTCTGCGACGGCAAGGCGGTGACCATCAGGGCGTCGATGGATCGTCCGGGCTGGCTCTTCTTTGGTTTTGAAATCATCGGTCCCGACGGTAATCCGCTGCAAGGCGAGGGGATTTTCAAACACAGGATGAAACCTACGATCGTGGGCGAGATTGGCGCCATCTACGATGCCGACAAGATCACAGCGCTCGATTCCCGTCCCGCGGACTTCGACGCGTACTGGGCTTCCTGCCGCTCCAAACTCGATCAGGTGCCGCTGGACCCGAAGTTGACCGAGGTCGATGTCCCCCAGGCTTTGCAGGGCAAGGTCAACTGCTACAGCATCGAGGTCAAGTGCCTCGGCCGCACTCCGGTGACTGGCTATTTGGCCGTGCCCGTGAAGGCGAGGCCCCAGAGTCTGCCTGCCTGCGTTGATTACCTGAGCATGGTGTGGCAAGATGCCAGCCGAACGGCTCCCGTGGAAATGGCGTCCAAGGGGGTTCTCGCCTTATACGTCAGTTGGCACGGTTTGCCGACCGGCAAGACCGCTGAGGAGTACAAGAAAATCTCCCAGACCTGGTATCAAGAGGGAGGGAAAGCTGGGGATACGGACCGCGATACCTGGTTCGGTCACGACATGTATCTTCGGGTGATGCGCGCGCTGGACTTCATCAAGAGCCGTCCAGAGTGGAACCGCAAGGAACTGGTGGTTCGCGGCGGCAGTCTGGGCGGGATTCAGTCGATCGCCGCTGCCGCCTTGGACCCTGATGTCACGCTGGCGATCGTGAGCGTACCCAGTGGCTGCGAATACAACGGCCACAAGGAGGGGCGTGACGCGGCGGCGCTTTACCGTGGCAAGGAGGCTGTCGCCCGCATCGAGGCCGATCCTCGCCGTGCGGTTACGTTGGCTTACCACGATGGGGTGAACTTTGCGCCGCGCATCAAGTGCGACATTTACGTCTGCACGGGCTTTGCCGATGAGCTGTGCACTCCCAGCAGCGTCTTTGCCTTCTACAATGCGCTGCCCGCGACGACCAAGAAGTTCATGAGCACAAATCCCAGCACCGGGCACTACGGAACCACGAAGAACACGGCCGGCGACAAGCGTCTCTTGGGCATCTTCCGGTCGGTGACCGTGTACGATTGAGGCTCGAAGAAGGGGACAGCCACATTCTGCTCCGAAGACTCCGCAAAATGAGCCAGTCCCCGACGGTTTTGGGATAGGCTCTTAGCCGGGAACTTCACGAATCACCGTGTTGCCGCCGCCTTGGAGCGTGAGGCTGAGTGGGGGATTCGTACTCCAGGCGCCGCAAGTGAAATCCGGAATGTCGATCGGCGACGAGCGGTTCATCACCGACCAAAGGGTCAGCGGCGTGATCGAACTCCAGAGCGCGGCATCGTAAACGTCGACGTCCATCGGTCGGCCGTTCCGCAGATTGTCGACGAGCCGCCAATCGACGGTGAAATCCATGCCGCCATGACCGCCGAATCGCTTTGCGGTTTTCTCGATCAAGCGGACCAACTCCGGCGTGTATTGGTCCTCGAAAGCCTTCATTTCCGCTGCGCCCGCGAGACGCTCGCCGTCCGGATAGATGCGCGGTGGAAGCGGGTATTTCTGCGCAAATCCCTTGCTCCCAGAGAGTTGGAAGATGCGCGAATAGGGTCGCGGGTTCACGGCGTCGAACTCGACCAGCAGCGTCTTGCCTTTCACGGTGCGGATCATCGTCGTGTTGACGTTTCCTGCGTGCCGCTTGTTCTTGAACTGCTGGTGATAGACGCTTCCCGAGGCGGCGAGATCGTTGGCGGTTTTCGCGCGGATGAAGTCGTCGGTCTCCATCGACGTCAGGTAATCGAGACGGTCGCCCCTTCCGATCTTTAGCGCCTGGCAGATCGGCGCGGTTCCGTGCGTCGGAATCCGGTTCCCCGGCGCCATTGCCAGAACCGAGCCGTACCACGGGGCCGACTGCTTGCTTCGCGGCGGTTTCGGTTCTTCGAAAAGCGGACGCTCGGGGTTGATATACGCCCCTTCGGCGTGAATGATCTCGCCGAAGACCCCCTGATGCGCCATGTTGATCGCCATCGACTCGAAGAAGTCGTAAACACAGTTTTCCAGCATGACGCAATGCCGTCTCGTCCGTTCCGAGGCGTCGACCAACCGCCAGCAGTCGTCGACGCGCTGCGCCGCCGAGACTTCAACCGCCGCGTGCTTGCCGGACGTCAGCACGTGAACCGCCATCTCGGCATGATAGAACGTCGGGGTGAGCACATAGATCAAATCGAGGTCGTCGCGCTCGCAGATCCCTTTCCAGGCCTCGTTCGAGCCGGTGTAGACCGCCGGTTCGGGACAGCCTTCCGACTTGAGGAAGTCTTTCGCCCGCTCGATCGGATAGTCGTAGACATCGCAAATCGCGCGGATCTCGACCGCATTCATCCGGCCGAGCCGCTGGATCGACGCGTAGCCCCGATTGCCGAGTCCGATGTAACCGACGCGCAAATCTGGAATCGCCGGCGCCGCGTATCCGCACATATTGAAGACCTGTTTGCGGTCCCGGTATTGCGCGGTCGTCGCCTCCATCGTTTCGTAGAAATCTTCCGGCGATCGGTATCCTGGCGGCAGCAGGCCCAGGAAGGGCAACACGCTCGAACGGGCGAGAAACTGCCTTCGCGACGATTTCATCAGAATGCCTGCCTTCCCTATTTCAATTGATACTCGCCCGGGACGGGAATTCGATAGAGCCCGCTGGCGCCCGGCGCGGCGACGGGCATGTCGAACGACGGATGGTCGACGGTCGGTTCGATTTTGAACCGACTCTCGAGAAGTTCCTTGTACGACTCCCTCTTGCCTGTAAAACTGGCGATCATGCCCAGGACGCCGACCATCGTCGAACTGGCCATGCGGAATCCGTCGTTGATCGGCTTGCCGTTCATAATCGAGTTGACCAGGGCGTAGTGTTCCTGCACGTACATCGAACGGATCCGGTCTTTCGGATCGGGACGCCAGCGCACGTTGCCCCGCGTGTCGGTCATGAACGGAATCCCGGTGGCGTTGAAGACCATGCGTCCCTTGGTCCCGTGAAAGACGTCGATATTGCTGGTAAAGCAGTTCTCGGCGGTCCGGGTCGCACCGTAGATGCGTTTGCCGTCGGCGTAATCGTAGATCACCGAAGCGTGGTCGAACAAGTCGCCCAGGGCCGGGCTGAAAACGCTGGAGCGGCCGCCGAGCGCGTAGCAGGTCTCCGGCAGCTCATCCTCCAGCGCCCAGAGGACGGAGTCGAGATTGTGCAGCAGCGACTGCTGGATTTCGTCGCCGTTGAGCCACGTGAAATGTTCCCAGTTGCGAATCTGATACTCCGTTTCCGACCATTCCGGCTTTTTCGGAATGAGGTTGTATGGTGTTCGCAGGTAGTCGGACTGGGCGGCCAGAATCTCGCCGATCTCGCCGTTGCGGATCCGCTCGATCGCTTGAAGGCGGAGCAGGTCGTAGCGGTAGCAGAGGCCGGAGACGTTGGCGAGTCTCTTCTCCTCGGCGATCTTTGCCGCTTGGATCGTGACGTGAACGCCGTCCGCGTCGATGCCGTTCGGTTTTTCGGTGAAGGCGTGCTTTCCGGCCTGAACCGCGGCCAGATTGTAAGGTGGATGAAATCGCGACGGCAGCGCGATATGCACGATATCGCTTTCGGCGATCACCCCCTTGTAGCTGTCGAATCCGGTGAAGATCCGTTCGTCCGGGACGTCGATCCGCCCCTTGCCGACGTCGGACGCGGCGATCGCGGCACGCGTCGCGACGGCCTTTTCTCGGAAGAGATCGCCGAGCGCGACGACGCGGACGTTCGGCATGGCAGCGAGGGAATCGCGCAGCGAGCCGGTCCCACGCCCGCCGCAGCCCACCAGGCCGATTTTCAAAACGTCCGACCCCGCTGCGTGAACCCGTTGCGATGCGGCCAAAACCGCCGCGCCGGCGGCGCCGAGCTCAAGAAAGCCGCGACGCGAGAATTTCCTGACGGTCATGCTTTCCCTCCTGACCTGGTCGGTGGCAAAAAGTGTGACGAGACAGAGCACTGTGCCCCTGGCACGGAACATGGCAAGGTTGAATTCCGCTCTGTTGGCCCAGCGATGTGCTGCACCGCTTGCCAGCGGGAGCCGAGCCGTGGTTTCCACGCGACAGCGGCTATTCTACCTAGACTCCGAGTGCCACAATACCAGCGCGAGACCTCTATTCGACGATCACGACCTCTTGCTCCTTGGTCAATCTGCCGTATTTGTTTTCGCCGATCACCCACACCTGCACGCGGCCTGCATCCCGAACCAGGCCGGCGGGAACGATTGCCTTCCCGCCGCGGCGATCTTGCTCGGTAAGCCAAACGCAGTAGCGGTCGTAGGGGGGCTTGGGGTTCATCAGATGCACCCCAATGACGCTCAGGTTGTCGGCGCTGAACGTGATTTCCCACGGTTTGCCCCGCGCTGGCGCCTCGACGGGCAGGCGGAAGCCCAGATCGCACACGGAAAACTCGCACGCCTGGCTCAGGGAACCGTCGCTCATGACGCAATACGCCGTATAATCGCCGCAGACGGAAAGCAAGCGTTCGATTACGCCCCGCTCTCGCACGGCGATCTGTTCGACGACCGTATCGCCACGCTTGATGACGAGGGATTGGACGCCTTTGGAGTCCTTGTCCATGACATTGAATTTCACGGCCTGGTCTTTGAAATAGGGAACCCAGTCTCCGCGGTCGAGCAGCAGAACTCGATTGATGGCAGGCGTCGCGGAATCCTCGTCGTAGTTCGGCAACAGGAACGATTCCGCCCTGTTCTGCTCGCGCCAGGCGTCGAAGTCGGTGACCCGATAGAGTCCGCGGCCGCGGGATGAAATATGGGAATCGAAGTCGGAGGCGTTGCGCAGGAGATTTCGGGTGGTGGGCGGCCAGCTATCCTCGACGCGGACGGCGGTTACACTTCCACCGCTGTCTTCGACCTCCGTCACGAGTTCCACGTGAGAACCTCCACCGACCTTCGCCGGCGGCGTATAGATGATATCGCCCGGTTCGGCGGCTTGAGCCGATTGCGGCTCGAGGAGAACGACGCCTTTGCGGAACTCCGGGCCGTGATGCGAGCTTCGATAGGGGCTGGCGCACTGCAAGGCGTAGCTGGTGAACGTCGAGCAAACCGTCCCGTAGTAGGCCGCGGCGTTGGAAACCTTGCCGGAAAGGTTCTCGGTGTACAGGACGCTATGGGGATTCTCGACGGCGGCCAGGAACGTCTTCAGATAGATGTCGAAGCCGATGCACCGTCCCACCGCTTTGACGCTCGAATACGGGACTCCGGTGTACTCGGTCCCCTTCTCGAAATAACCGCCACCCCGCTTCGGCAATCCTTCAGCGACCGGCGTCCATTTGACTCGCGACAGGATGTGGGCGTATTCGACCGCCTTCTCCCGCCACGCGTGCGAACTCTCCTCCGCTTCCTCGGCGAACGAAGAACCTGGGAGACAGACGGCCATCGCCAGCAAAACGACTGCCACGCCAAAACACGACCACTTCGCTTTCATCGGTACCTCCACTTTCCCGCGGCGAGCCGGGCTTTCTCGGCAAACAAACATCCACGTCGAGGATGCCACAAACCATATCGCGTTTCAAGCGGGAGTGCAATTGTGGCAGACACTCGGACCATTCCTCCGGGCCAGGTTCCGTGCTCGTTGACACTGCTAACCGGGAAGACTATTTTGACGTCTCCGCGGCGTCATCAGCCGGGCAAGGACTTGCGCCCCTCGGTCGGTCCGGGCCGGCCGGTGCTGATCAGCGGCCGCTTTCTCACGCCCGCCGGCCGGACCGCGCTCGCCCAGTCGTATAGCTGGGGAATGGCCATCCGCGCCGATGAATCGACCGCGGTCCTGTTGTCCCGCGGCGCCTTCCAGGTCATCTCCACCGCGGAGCCCAAGGCGGCCGATCGCTTTCCGGCCTTCGGTCAGGGGACGCCGAAATGGCTACAGGACGGAACGTACATGGGCTGCGCCTTTTCGCCCGACTCCCAGAAGCTCGATCGTTGACAGCCCGCCGGGTTGGATCGGCCCGGCACGACGTGCTAAACTGACAACCCGCAGCAGATTACCCGCCTCCATCAAGGGTCAACAATCGGGAGACTACGCGATGAGAACTGACCTGAGCCGCCGCGATTTTCTGGCTGTTTCCGCCGCCGGCGTGAGCTTGGCTGCCACCGGAGGGCGAGCCGCCGAGCCGGCCTACAAGACCACCCTCCACAAGGCCGTCATCCTGCGCGCGGACCGGATGAACGAGGAGACGTTCAAGAAGCTCAAGGACGCGGGCATCGAGGGCTTCGAGGCCTACACGGTAGCCGTCGACCAGGCGAAGCGGGCCCGGGAGTTGGCCGAGAAATCCGGTTTGCGGATCCACTCGGTGATGGGCGGCGGCTCGGCAGCCGGTCTACGTGCCGCCCAGGCCTACGGCGCCGACGCCGTGCTCGCCCCGGTGGGCGGCTGTAGCGCCAAGCCCATGCCGGAACCGTGGGAATTCGACATCAAGTTCGACGAGGCCAACGGCCACATCACCCAACTCGTCGCCAGCGACAACGAGAAGTTCAGCGGCTACATCGAGGCCCACAACCGCTCGGTGGACGGAGTCCGCGCGTCGATCAAGAAGCTCCTCCCCGTGGCCGAGGAGACGCAGGTCGCGATCGCCCTGGAAAACGTGTGGAACAACTGGTGCGTACGGCCCGAACTGTACAACTGGGTCGTCGCCTCGTTCAACAGTCCGTGGGTCAAGGCGTATTTCGACGTAGGGAACCACGTGAAGTACGCAGGCATTCTGCGCGGCGACCAAGTCGAGATCGCTTATCCGCCCGAGGTGTGGATTCGCATCTTCGGCCCGCGCCTGGCCAAGGTTCACGTTAAGGACTACAAGCTCAACGCCGACGGCAAAGGCGGCAATTGGGCCGGGATCGGGCAAGGCAGCGTCGACTGGCCTGTGGTCCGCAAGACCCTCGACGAAGTGGGCTACAACGGCTGGCTGACCGACGAGACGGGCCTCGGCTGGTCCGAGCTGTCCCGTCGCCTTGACCGGATTATCGCCGGCGAGCCGCCCCTGCCGCATGGAAGATGAGGAGCAGCAAGACCTGGCCGATCAACGGGACGCGCCGGAAGACGCCGCCGCGTCCATTCCGCGACACTCCTTGAGCGGTTTCGGAACCACCTGGCAGAACCTGTAGAAGCGGAATCAGGAGCTATGCATTGTTGTCCTTCCCTCGCGAATTACGGAAGACAGATGAGAAACCTACTGCTGGTATAATCTGACCGGACCGACGAAGACCCAACTGGCATGGTTCGAGACGCTGCCCTTTTCAATCACGCGAACCTGGATCTTGATTTCCTTTGCGTTCCCGGCAGCTTCGGTCAAATCCATGTTGATCCAGTCTTCCGCCTGCGGGTCGGCAATATCACGTTTGAAAAGAACTTTCCCGTTGGCCAGGACCTCGATAAGACGCACGTTGTGATATCTATGGTCAATCCGCGTATCCACCATGAATAGTTCCGCAAACAGCCGGCCCTTGAATTCAGGCTTCGGAACGTTCAATTCGACATAGCCGAAGTCGCCCGGGGTGGAGCGGGTATTCAGCGGAAGGAGAATCGCCGCCGCCCTTTGTCCATTACGTTCATAGTCGCCGACGCAATAAGCGCCGCGGGTCATCGCCGGGTTGCACGTCCAGTCAGCCGCGTCATACGTTTTCAGCGTTCCAGCCGGGACAGGCCGAGTTCTATTCGCGAAAATCGCGGCCAGATCCCCTTCCGATGGCTCGTCAATAAACGGCAGGAAATCCTTGACCGGTTGGTTGACGAATTTCTTCCATTGGGCGTTTTTCTCCTGGAGTTTCGTCTTCTCGATTGCTGAAACCGTGTTGCCCCTTGCCAGCCGGACGCGCCAAAGATCCAAGACCGGCTCGATGTCCTTGAGTTCCTCCAGTTCCTTGCTGAGCTTTTCAAGCATTGGTGGAATCCTTGCATGGACTTCCGACAGATAAGCGTTGGCGGCATCGGCGCCTTTTTCCGCCTGAATCTGCACCGCCTGGAATTCGAAATCCGCATATTCATATTCCGGATATTCAAGCGTCGCCTGCTTGCGGGCGAACTTCAAGCTGACCTGAATCGGCTCCAGGTATTGATCAACCAATCGTTCCCTGCCAATTGCCGTTTCTTCGGGAGATCCGTCCGCCAGGGTGGCAGCCAGCTTGTCCAACCGGTTGAGCAACTCCAGAGCCTTCATCCGATTCTCCGGGCTTTTCAGGCGAACAAGCGTATTCTCCGGCGCGCGGAAACTTGCGCGGTCAGGCATCCAATAGAGCTGCTTGAGCTCGACCCAGGTTTCGTCGAACTCGCGGATAGTGGCCACCTGGGACGGCCCCCAGACATAATCATAAATCGAATCGCGGAGCCTCGGCCAGTCGCAATCCTTGGGGTTCCAGCCCCACTGACCGAACATGCCCAGGGCGTATTCCGCCGGCCAGCCGCCGCACAAGGCCCATAGATTGATCCGATCCGTATACAAATCCGCGTCACGGAGGTTCTCGAATTCGGGATAACCCCAGCCCGGGGTGATCGGCAGGAGGTTCATGTAACTTGGCTTGCCGTCCTTGCGCTGCGTCGTCAGGATCGCGGAAGAATGGATGAACCCGGCCTTCGGGTCTGGATAGCTCGTTTCGCAGTAGTTGTACCACCAGGCCGGCTTGCTTTTCAGTCCCATCTTCCGGCACAGGTCGTAATCCGCCTTGCAGGGAACGCGGGTGAAGATCCACGAACCGGTATTGAACGGCTCGATTTTCGCCATCGCCCAGTTGAGCGGTTTATCGATGGTCGTATACTCGGCGCCGCCCGGGGTGAACATCATCTTGATTCCCGTCATGCCGGTTTTCTTCATGTAGTCGGAAGCGTACTGGGCCAACCGGACAGGGTCTTGTCCTCCGCCTGTGTCATCCATGGAAACCCATATGCCGTCGCAGCCAAGCTGAATCAACTCGTCAAACGTCTGAGTCAGTTTCGAATAGTCGCCTTCCGGCAGTTGGCAGGACACGGTTCCATAGACAAAGAACGCCCGTTTCTTGTACTCCTTGAAAACGCGATGGAACAATTCCGTATCAATCGGCTTGCCGGGAGGACAGCCCATCGACGATTTGCGTGCATCCATCTTCACGGTGGCCGGCTGGTCCGGATTGTCGCGGTAATCGCTGTAATTGATCCGCGCGTGAATATAGGCGTCCAGTTGACCGGGCTGAATCTGCTGGGCCATAACCGAATGGGGACGCCCGCGCCACGGAATGCTCGGCCAGTCCTTCACCGCCGCAACGGCAACCTTCGCAACGCCGTCGACGTCCTTTCTGATCAAATCAAAGAACGCCTCACCGCCATAGATCAGTCCGCCCATGTCCGCGCCACGGATGGTAATCCAGTCGACGCCGTTGCGCTCTGCAAAGCCAATGGTAAATCCATTGAACGGCAAGTCTTCCAGTAGTGTGCCGGAAAACTCGTACACCTGCTTTACAGCACCGCCGAGCTTGTCGGCCGTCAAGACCGGGAAGGTCTGCTTGAAGCGGCGTTCGATATGCGTCTGCAAACGGCCGGCCGCGTAAAGTTCCTGTTCCGAAGCGCCGGGCGCAACAACAATGGCCGCCGTTTGCGCCGTACCCAAGACCAGTGTGTCGCCCGAGGCCGTGTACTCCTTCGGCCGCGGGACCATCGGACAGTCCTCCGCAAAGACAACGGCGCTCAAACACAACAACGCACCAGAAAGAAGTGTGGTCTTCATTTGTCCTCCTCTGCAAATGCTCCTGACTTCTCACCGAGGCTGCGACACTTCCGTCAGCATCTCAACGACGGCGATCGTGACTTTCCGCGACGCTTCGACATCTCAGCGCACCAGCAGGACGCGATCCACGAGGACCTGGGGGGTGGCTGGGGAATCCTTCTGGTACGGGCTGCCGACGAGCTTGATCGAGGCGTAGACGTTCCACTGGTTGTCGGCTTCGGGGAGGTAGGCGGAGTCGATGCCGATGCTCAGCAGCCAGCTCCAGTGCACCCAGAGGATCGTCGTCGGCTCGATCGCGAACTTGCCGAGATGATAGAGGTGGAATTTGCCGTCCTGGGGAATCTCGGCCTGCGGGATCGTGCGGTTGGCGAGGAATTTCTTTTGGGCGCGGTTGTAGACGCCGAGGTTGAAGGGACGGGCGTGGTACTCGGGGCCTTTGCCCTCAGGCAGGATGCCGGCCTTGCCGCCCAGGCCGTCGGGGTCGGCGACGACCTGGATGCCGCCGCGGAAGCTGGCCCAGTTGATGTCGACGACCTCCCGGCCCTTGAACTCGGCGGGAAGCTGCCTGGCCTCGCCGGTGAATCGCAACTTGTCGGTTTCGATCCGGAGCCTGGCCTCGGCCCGCTTCGCGCTATTGCGGAGATACGCCTCGGAGTTGTAAAAGATCTCCGCTTGCAGGAGTGAGTTCTTCTCGTAGCGGTCGAAAAGCGTCAGGAGGTCGGCGGGCGGATTGCCGCCGGCAGGGAGCTTGTCCTGATAGCGACGCTGGAGATTCAGCAGGGCCGCATCGACCGGGACGCGCTCGCGGCCGATGTTCCTGAGCAGCACCGGGTCGCCGGCGGCCAGGCGTTCGGCTTCGTCGAGCAGGCCGTTGACGGTGGCGAAGAAGTCGCGGTCGAGATAAGCCAGGGCGTTGGGCGTGGTCAGCCCGAGGGCCGCGTCAGCGGCCGTTTCGCGGTCCTGGAGGTAGTTGATGAATTTGAGCATCGGCGCGGCGGCGGGCCCGTAGAGAGCCTTGCAGAAACGCTCCGCCAGTTGGTCGTAGGACTGGTCGGGGTCCTGCATCATCTTCAGCCCAAACCAGACTTTGAAGGGGAAAAAGCTGGTCACGTCCGGGGCCTCGCACTCGACGAACAGCGTTTTCACATGGTGGTCGCGGTAGAATCGCAGGTCCTCCTGGAGATGCCGCGCGTTGAGATACGGCGGATGATAGGGCTTGGTGTAGAGGATCCAGTAATCCCAGACGGCCAGGTTCGGGGAGATTTCCGCCCAGCGGACGAAGTTGTCGTGGTAGTCCTGGTTCCGCGGATGGCTGACGGGGAATTGGGTGTCGGCCTTGCCGGACGGAGAGAACTCGCAGCCCAGTTTGCAGACGCGGACGAGCACGTTGCCGGCCGGCTTGATATGCTTGGGCGGATCGAGCGTGAAGGTGTAGGCGAACGTTTGGACGTAGATCTCGGGGTAATCTCTGGCGATCTCGGCCGCCACGGAGTTGATGAAGTCCAGGAGAACACCGCTGTACGCGCCCTCGCGCTCGAGCACGGCCAGGCAGCCCGGACACTGGCATTCGCCGTGGCAGTCATTGTGGCTGATGTCGTAGATCCGCGGATAAAGGGCCGGCGAGGCGGACTTCTCACGATCGCGCCGGATGAACGCACGAAGCTGCCCGCAGACGGCTTTGCGGACATCCGGGTTGGTCAGACAGATTTGCGAGGGCCCCGAACCCGAGGTCGACCGCACGCGCTGGCCCTTCTTGTTCAGGGCGAACCATTCGTCGGGCCAGTCCTTGGTGGTGTAGGCGTGGAACGTATGACAGCCCCCGGGCGAGCCATGGGGCTCGCAGCCGCCCAGCTCTTCGGGGATGTGGATCTGGGCGTTCATCTTGTTGCGCACGAGGAACCGAATTGTGGCGTTCGACAGGCCGACGCCGCTGTAGATGCAACGGTTCATGATCGCCGGTTTGGCACGCACATTCCACGAGATCGCCTGGCGGCCAAGCGTCGGAACGCATTCGGACTCGACGTCGGGCCAGGTGACGCCGAGCCGTTCGAGCAGGTCATAGACGCCATACAGCGTGCCGCGAGGACGCCCGCCGGCAAGGATCAAGTTTCCATCCCTGGCCCGAAGAATCCACTCCTCCCTGTCAAGCTCTCGGCAATCGATGCCCGCCTGTTTGGCCAGCGCGGTCGGGCCGACGTAGATGGCCGACTGGGCCGCCTCGGCCTCGGCAGCGATCACGCACGGCACGCCGGTCATTTTACTCAGATACGTGTCGAGTTCCTTGGTGGCCGTCTGCTCGGCGATCGTCGCCGAGTCGGCGAGGACGATGGTCACTGGGCGGCTCTTTTCGAGGACGAAGACGTCTTCCCCGGCGGCAACCGAAGCAAGCAAGGCGAACGTCAAGACGAAGGCGACGACTCGATACATAGCGGGGCTCTCTTGGGGTTGTGGAAGGCGGGGGCTGGGGACGCAACCTTCACGTTCCCGCGCACGGCGTTGGTTACTCCGCCTCGACGTTCAGCCCGCCGAGGTTGTACGATCCCTGCATGAGGAGGACGATCTCGTGATCGCCTTCGCTGAGTGGGACGGACTTCAGGACCGCTTTGCTGGTATGGCGCCAGTCGGGGAATTCGTGCGCGGGGGTCTCGAATTCGCCGACGGCCTTGCAGTCAACCATGAGTTTCGGGCCCCGCTGGTTCGGAGATGGGGTCCCGTATTCCAGCGTGAACGTATAGTTCGCCGTTCGGTTGACGTGAACGGTGTACTTGAGCCACTCGCCGCCGGAGACTCCGCCGACAACGCTTTCGCCCGCATCCACGTCTTCGCTGGTGCGGAATGTCTTGCTGGCGTTGTTGCCCGGCGTGCCGTCGGAATAGGCAAATCCCTGTCCGCCCTGATCGTAATGCGACAGCATGATTTCGCCCGGCAGTTGGATCGGTTTTCCGAGGTACGGCGCCGTCTTGCCGTCCTTGCGAAGCAGTTTGACGACGTTTTCCGAGCGGCCGACGTTGCCCCTTTCGTCTTGCGCAAAGATGCAGAACGCGTGCAGCCCGCGGTCCCAATCCGGCCGGATTCCGGTGCGGCCCGGCTTGACGAAATTCGTGCCGTCGTAGTAGTCCTGCGTGATTCTGACCACGAAATCATAAGGCGGCGCGGACCGGTAATCCAGCAGCGCGCCGCTGTCGAACAGGTAGACCCGCTTGATCTTCGCGCCGGTTTTCGCCGACGGTTCGACCTCCGCCTCGAAATGCAGTTCTTCGCCGGGCTTGAGAATATAGGTGGACGGGTCAGGCTTCTTGGCCAGCCTGACAACCGGGTCGGAATCGTGCGGATATTCGTAAATCCGCACGTAATCGACGAAGAAACTCTCGGGAAATTTTCCCTTCGTCGGATCGCCGCCGGACTTGCCGCAGCAGCCGGAGAGAATGGCGTGCAGCGGAACGCAACCCGCCGCGTGGTTGAAGGGGTCGAACGTCACCGAGCTGTACGGGCTGTGGTTCGCTTCCGACGGGATGAGCTTCCCGTTGAGGTAATACGAGACTTCGAAGGGCGTCCATTTGCAGGCCACGACATACCAATCGTCGACCTTGCCTGGCAGCGTGGAGCGGTAGTTCCAGCTTCTCAACGTGCCGCAGGCGAAGACGTGCAGATTGTGGTCGAGGACGCCGCGCGGCTGTTCGCCCGGATGATTCGGACCCATGTAATAGTCTTCGTAGATGTCGATTTCCCAGCCGTCGAGGAACGGATTGGACGGTCCGTGCGTGCAAAGCCAGAACGCGGACCACCAACCGGATTGCTGGCGGAACTTGACCCGCGCCTCGAAATAGCCGTGTCCGAAGACCTCGTTGGAATAGAGGCTGGCGCTCTTGGTCTTCGTCTTGTCCGGGGTCGCCCAGTTGCAGACGATTTCGAGCAGTCCGTCGTGGACTTTCGCGTAGTCCTTCTCGCTCGTTGGGCTGAAGTGCCATTTGCCGGTGTCGACCCGGTCCCCATCGAACGGCTCGTCGAACACCTTCCTCCAACCGGCCTCGACCGGATCGAACTCCGGGGACAGATCGATTTTGAACGGTGTCGCGGAGGTTTTCGCCTCCTCCACCGCCAGGCCGATGACGAGATTGTCGACGGTCGCCTCAGCCGGTGCATTTTCCGCGATCAGGCGATAGCTGAACTCGACGGCTGAGAATCCAGGGACCTTCCGGTCTCCACTCGCGCTTGTCGTCTTGCCGTCGACGAGGCTGTGAATCGATACGGTCCATTTACCGGAGCCGTTGACGCCGAAAACGAAGTCGGCCGGCAGGCAATCCGCGGGGATTTCCAGCGTTTCGAGCCGGTTCTCGTTCTCGAAAACCAAGAGGGTCAGGAATGCCGAATCTTCTCGGGAGCAGATCCGGCACGTCATATCGGAGGCGACGATTTCCAGTGCAGCGTCTTGTCTCTGGGACGGTTCCCGCCCGAAATTCTGGATACGGACTCCCGCGGCGGCAAACAGGTTCGCGTCCGCCTTGTCGGGGAGCGGCTCGACGTTGTTCGGGCAGGTGATGGCGAGTTTCGCATCGGTCTTGAAGACTCCCTGCCCGGTCACCGAGAGCAGCCCCGGTGTCGGATTCCCCTTGACGAGCAGCGGGTTCCCGGAGCAGCGCACCGAGGGACCGTCGAAATTCTCCTCGAAAGTGCGTTTGGAAAGCTGTAGCCTGCGGACGGCGCCGCGCAGATCAAGCGGGCCGGCGAGTTTCAGAACCGAGCCGGCCCTGTCCGTGACGACCCGGACCGCGATGACGTTCGTCCCCTGCCGGAGCCGGACGTTCTTGACGTGGCTGTCGATCTCGACGGGCGATTGGGCGTTGCCTGGCGGAGGAGTGTCGAAGACTGGCTCGCCGTTGAGGTAGTACTGCATCGCCCCCGCGGCGCCCGCACCGACCGTGATTTCGCAATCGTACTTGGCCTCGATGGCGGCGAACGCCCATCCGCATTGGCGCGAGGCGGAACCGGCCAGTGGGGCGAAATCCAGCGTGTTGGAGATCAGGCTGGCCGTCTGGGCGCTGGCTCCGCCGAACGTCTCCGGAATCGACCGGAGCTGTTCCCGCGACGGCCTGAGATTCTTGTCGGCGGGCCCGAAGATCGTCCAGGATTTGGGCATGCGGGCATCGCCGACGATTCGAGCCGGCTGGATGTCGAGGGTCAGATTGCAGAGCTCTAGCTCCGCGCCCATCTTGCCGCCGATGGCGAGCGTGACGGCCCGCGTTTCGCAGGCATGTCCGTTGTCGATGGGAATCGTCAGGACGTGCGGCTGCCACGTGTCAGAGAGGTTGAATGGAGAACTGACGATGACTCCGTTCCAGGCGCCCTTCTCGCCCCATCGATAAAACGTGGCCCATCCCAGCCCCTTTCCCTTTGCCAGGAATGAAAGACGGCCGACGGAGCCGGAGCGGGCGGGGAATCGCGCGCGGGTCTGGATCGCGCCGCCATCGTCGCCAAGTATGTTGGTTATGCTCAATGCCGTGTCGCCCCGATAGGCGCCGGGTATGGTTCGGACGTCCGGGAACGGTTTGTAGCCGCCCCATTCGTGCATCACCCAGCCGTCGGGGAAGCCGCCAGGCGCTTGGGACTGAAAGCGGCCGTTGACGTCGATCGGCTCTGCCGGCAGCGCCCCGCACATCAGGGCAATCAGCAACGGAAAAAGGATCGTGGTCTTCATGGAATGCCCGTCTGGACTGACAAGGAATCGCTTCTTTCGGCCCGTCGACGCCCATCTCACCGAGTGTCCGGGGACGGTCGCGGTTCAAGGAGAGGAAGCGGCCGTTTGCTTCCATCCAAGCAAGATTTGAGCCTTTTTGGCTGCACCCGTCAAGGATCGAAGCGGCGCTTGAGCCGTTTCAGTTCCGTGTCGTCCTGGTTTTGAAACGGGTGATCGGCCAACGCTTCGGCCATTCGGGACCGCACCGGGTCGCGATGCAAGGCGTCGGCCAGGGATTTTCGCTCGCACGCGACGGGCTGGCCCGCCAGGTGCGACCGCCGGCCCCATTGAGCAAGTTCAGCGACAGCGATGCTCGTCTCGCTGCGCACGGCCTTGATCAGCGCCTTCGGCACGCCGGTTTCTTCGAGGAACCCTTCGCCGAGCCTCTCCCCCAGATCGGGCGTAAGCGCGCGCGTCTTGCGATCGATCAGCCGCATGCCGTCGGCCACGGCCCCGTAGATGCCGACCACACCGTAGGGCACCTGCCGGGAAAGCAACTGGAAGTTGGCTGCCGAGCCAGCGGCCTTTGAAACGGATGGCGACGATCGATTTTTCGCCAACCTCGCCCGGCGCCGAAGCAACTAGCCAAGTTCGTCGATCATCACTCACCGTGATGTTTTGCGCGTCGATAACCAGCGGCTCGTTGCTGAATCCAGCATTTCAAGGCAGCGCTTGGATGGTCGTTCGGAAACAAGAAGCGACGGACGTCGTTCGAGAACTTCTCGGCTACGATCGGCCACAGCCGGTGCCCAATCGCTTCCCGCCTGGCGACCTCGGCAATCAGGTTGACAATATGGCCTCTAATCCCGTCACCAGCCCGCCGTGAGGACCCGCTGTTTCTCCGCTGCGTCCAATACTTGGCGGCATGACTCCCAGTTGATCTTCGCGACGTGCGTGTATCGAAGCTCGAAGGGGTGGCTCTTCGGCAATTCGTCAATGATCTTCTTCGGCCGCTCCTTTTCGCCGAGGGCCATGGCCACCCAAGCATCTTCCAGAACGTCGGGAATCTGGCCGAACAGGCTGAAGATGTCCTGGAGACGGTCGGAGAGTAACTCGTGCACGCGGTCCTCGACCGAATCCTTGTACCGCATGTTGTAGACCTCGACCGTGTCGTGAATCTGGCCGATCCGCTGGATTCGCCCTTTACGTTGCTCCAGTTTCGTCGGGTTCCACGGCAAGTCGAGATTGATCAGCCGCGCGAGTCGCTGCAAGTTGAGTCCTTCGGAAGCCGCGTCCGTGCCCAACATCAGGCGGATCTCGCCACGGCGGACCATCAACTTCAGGTCGTCGCGAGCTCGCGGAGCCCACTCACCACCGAGCATGATGCCCGACGTTGTCGGCCCGGAGTAGACGGCGATCATCTCGTCATCGAGTTCCTCCGAAAGCTGCTCGGCCAGCCATTGGATGGAGTCCCGATACTGGCTGAACACGATGCAGCCCATCCGCAGCCAACCACGCTCAAGCAAGCATTGGCGCACAACCACATATTTCGGGTCCCGCTCCTGATTGGCACGCAGAGCGGCGACAAACCTCTCCAGCAGATGGCGTTCCTCGCTGGTCAGTGAGCGGGAGAACTCAGCGCCGGCGACCGCGGCCAGCTCGCCGGAGGCCTCGTCTTCTTCGTCCTCGTCGATGTCCTCCTCGATGTCTTCCCACTCGGCGAGCAGCTTCTCCGCAGTCCGCAGGCCGGCATGGATCGAGCTGCCCACGCGGCGGAGGAGCAGCGTCTTCAAGAAACCAGCCGCCTTCATCCGCTCACCGAGTTTCTCGCAAAACTCTTCGGCCAACTCGTATGCCTCCCGCAAATAAGGAGGCAAGCGAATCGCATCCTTGTCGCCCTCCCCCAGCAATCGCACACTGATCTTCTGAAGCAGGGGCTCGTGGGTCTCGGGGTCGATCTGATTTTCTAGCTGCTCGCGAGTGCGGCGAACGATGCGGCGGATGAAGGGGTGGTGCTCCCGGGCGAACCGCGGGAACATCTCCGAGAGCCGCGAGCGGTCCGGCGGCCGCAAGCGGTCGAGGTCCTGGCCCGGGACGACCGCGTGGTCATCGGGAATATCGAGCCGGCGACGGAGGATCCCAAAATCCCTGTGCTCCACCTTGGGCGGCAGCGGGTTGCGGACCCATTCCCACTGCTCGGGGACGCTGTTCGGAAGGTTTTCGCGACCCATGATCAGGTCGAGGCAATCCGGCGTCCGACGCCAGCGGCTCCATCCGTTGCCGAGCACACTCTCGTCGCCACGGCTGAGAACATCCAGCAGGTCCCACGCCTCGATCGGCCGTAGCTGGACGGGCGTGGCCGTCGCCAGCAGCAGGCTGCGTGTCTTCTCGGCCACGCGGTACATGAACTTCAGCAGGTTGTTCGGCTGGGGCGCTTCGCCGTCTCGATTCGCCCCCAGGTTCCGGCGCCGGGCGCGATGGGCCTCGTCCAGGATCACGCATTCGTAGCTTTGGCCGAGCAGGAGATCCACTACCTCGGAGCCCCGGGTGATCAACCCGGATGAGACCACGCCAACCCGCCGTGGGCACTTGCGGATCGATTCCGGCCCGCTCGATGGGTATTCGATGCCACGTTCATCGACCCAATGACGGCCGTCCCATACCGCCGAGGGCATCCCCAATAGGTCCCGCATCTCGCCCTGCCACTGCCAGAGCAGCGTTTTAGGGCAGACCACGAGGATCGGCTTCTCGCCGGTCAGGGCGATCAGCAAGGCCGACATTGCCAGTTGCAGCGTCTTGCCCAGGCCCACCTGGTCCGCAAGCACGAAGCGGGCCTTCTGCATGGGGCCATGATGCTCCTCGAAAACCAGCTTCACGAAGTACTTCTGGTGCTCCCAAAGCCCGACTTCCTGCCGATAGACGGGCGATTCGATCACCGCCGGCGCCGGATCGGGCGTCTGGTCCTCCGCGCCGGCCCACTCCCTCACACTCCGCACCAGTTTCCGCTCCGATAGCCTCGCGATGTCCTCGATCACGAAGTCGGCCAAGGGTACGGCCGCGGGCGAGCCCCAGAGGGCGTCAAACTCCTCCTGAACCCACGTAATCGCCTCGGGCGAAGTATCCTCCCAGACAAGCTCGTAGTTCATGCGCCAGGCACTTCGCGACTCGTTGGCGCTGCCCATGAAACAGGTTTTCGAGCCATCGGCCATCGTGATCACGCCGGCCTTGCCATGGACCAGGCCGAAGGCGCTGTCGGGGAGCACGCGGACCCGGAGCTTTCCGCTGTGGAGCAGTTTGAACAGCCGAGCGTAGCGCTCGCGTACCGGCACGCCCGCGCCGTCCAGCAATTTCTCCGGCTCAAAGGTACACCAGGCGCGGCGGACTCCCATCTGGGCAGCCCGAGCGGTTTCGACGTCGGCGCGGGTCAGGTCCGAGTTGCAGACCATGCGGACCTCGCCCGCCACCGACTCGAGTTGCTCGCCGGCGACCTCCAACAGCGACGAGCAGAAGTATCCCGCGATACGGTCGTAGCCATGGGCGCCGTCCAGCCGCGCGCAGAGGAACGAATGGTCGAGCGGCTGTCGCCGAGACGAAAAGCGGTGGATGGAACCGGTTGAACCGTTCATGAATCGCTGCTGGAATGCCCCCCGGCCGAAGCGCTCGGTAGCGGCCTGACGCGGATCTTCTCGTCGTCCACCACGGAAAAATGCCCCGTCCAGTCCACGCGCGCTTCAAGCACTTCGACGATTCGCCGGTGGTCGGCTTCGGGGGTGTCGCCCGCGAGACGAAACAGGACGATCCCGCACTCCGCGGGCAAGCCGAAGCGAAATGCGAGCTCGCCGAAATCCTTATCGTGGCTGACCACCACACGCTGCTCGGCCTGGCCGCGGGACAGGACCTCCGGGTCCTTTGCTCCACGCATCGACTCCTTGACCGAAAGCACGTCATGGCCTCTTGCGCGCAACTCATCGAGAACCCGCGAGGAGATGGTTTCGTTGGCGATGATTCGCATAAAACGCGCCTCAATGGGGTACCAGGAAGACCCGCTCCGACTTGAGCATGTCGCCCGCGTAGGCCAGACATGCCTGGATGTCCTCGCGCCGCAGGTGATCGTACTCGGAGAGGATCTGCTCCACCGACCACCCCCGCCCGAGCAGATCGACGACAAACTCGACCGACATGCGAGTACCCTTAATGATCGGCTTACCGACCAGCACGTCGGGATCAATAACAATTCGCTCCTGCCAGTTCATCGTCTCGCTCCTCCGTAGAAGTCGCCTCGATACTTGTCAAACGTGATCGTTCCGCACGGCGCCGGCGAGCAGCCGGGCCGACTCGGAGTCCTTCTTCCAGTGGTCCATGCCGGCTATGCGATCGAGTCGGCCGAGGCAGTCCAGCATCTCGATGAGGCTTTCCCTCGCCGCCCAGTAGTCGGGCAGCTCGGTCTTAAGCCAGTTCAGCCCGTTGGCAGTCTCTTCCGTCCGTGTGACCTGGTGCGTGGCGAACAACACCTGCCGGACCTTCGAGGAAGCGAAGCCCTCGCCGGAAAGCATCCGCCGGCCGAACTCGCTGGCCGTCTTCAAGCGGGTCTTGCCCTCAGTGATGAAGTTCTCGGTGAAGAACTCCTCCGCATCGATACGGTCGTCAACGAGATCCGTCAAATCGAGGACGGTATCTCGCTTCTGGGGATCGAAGACGCTTTTGCGCGGCGTGCATAGCTTGTGCAGTGAATTCATGGCAATTCGTCGATTTCGTTGGCAGACTATCTCGTCCGGCCTAAGGAAGCACGCCCAGGCACATTCACCCTCGACGTCAATGCTCGTTCACAGAAATCTGGGGGGCTGCCGAATCTCGGCCCATGGCTCGTCATCCTGTGGGCGAGGTGAACTCGGAGGCTCTATCGTAAAGCTTCACAATGGGTTACTCAAGTGTCTGCATAGATCGCCCTTACGACTCGGCCGCCTGGGCGACTGTTGCGGGTTCTCAGTAGGAAGTGTCACCGACTCGGCCAATCTCCCGCCTCCCCTCGGCTCACCATCCGGCAATCTCGTGTCACCCACTTCGCTTCCTGGACATAACGGGCGACTCTCGGCGCGAACCGGGTCTTCACGTGGACTTACCCGCCGCCGTGGAAGACGGACGACCTGGTCAGATGGGCGAGGAGACTGAAGTCTTCGGGCCAGGGGAAGCGGAACTCCTCCAGGTGCAACTCCTCGATCCGGTTCACCTTCCACTGGCGGATTTCCTGGTGGTTCGGGGACCAGCCGACCAGATACAACGAGCCATGATGGTAGGCAATGCCATAGGGGTATGTACGAGCAATGTTCCTAGAATAGTCGGAAGCTCGCTGGCTGCAAGCACTTGGGTCCATCGCTGGGCTCCTGTTGCGGGAGCTCGCCGGAAACGCTTCAGGAAACGCTGCGGAACGCCGCGAGATGGCAGACCTCGTCGCCGTAGAGCAGTGCGCTGCCGACGACCTCCTCCGCTTGGATTTCCAGTTCGATCCCCTCGCCGAGGGCCGCCGCCCGCGGGCATGCCCGGGCGACCGCCTGGTCGAGAAACTGGCGGGCCGCCTCGGCCCCGGCCTGCGCTGAACGCCGCCGATCATGGAGGCTGTCGAGGAGGTACGCGTCGAGGAGCCGCGGCCTGATCTGCGCGAAGATGCGTGGCGAGCCGAACAGGTCCAGACCCACGATCTTGCCGCGTCGGGCGGCGATCAGCCCCGCCGACTCGCTGGGCAGAACGAGCTGCTCGCGGCACTCGCGAAGACTGGCTTCCGACCGGGCGTAGCCGTCCGCCAGGCTGGCGGTCTGCGAATCGACCCCCATCCTGTGGAGACAGGCCGCCACGTCGTTCCAAACTTCGTCCTGGTCGCTGCGGGCCTCGCCGCGCTCGCGCCGGTTTCGATGCACGGACCGCAACTTCTTCGACCGGATCGACGGCGGAGCCGCGTAGCGGGCGCGAAAATCGCGCCGCTGGTACTGCCAGCGGCCCTGTTCGACACAACTGACCGGGAGCGTGAAACGGCTGCGGGCGGCGACCAGGACGGTGACGTTCACCACGCGGTTCTGCTTGGCGCCAACGAGAATCTCGCCCTCGGGGATGAGGATTGGCAGAGGGCCGCTGTTGGTCACGGCCAGACGGGGTACATCGCCATTCTCGCTGAGCTCCTCGACCCGGGCGGTGCCCGCCTCGATCGCCGGCTCGAGGAGCGTGTAGGACGGCTCGCCGGGATCGGGCCAGACGAGCGGAAAGATCGTCAGGCTCTCGTGACGCAGAGGGGCGCCAATCTGGACGACGCCGGCCAACTCATGGAGCCGGGCCATGCCTTGGATCGACTGGCCAACCCGCCGCTCCCGGGCCATCTCGGGGAGCATCGCCAGCAGCATCCGGCTCTCGGGCAGGAGCGGCTGGCGGGCAAGCGGCCAGAGGCCCTCGATCAGCCCGTCGATCAGCCTGGCATCGGCGTAATGGATTGCGTCCTCATAACTTCGGCGAACCACCTGATGCAGGACGTCGAGCTTGGTGCGGACCTCGCGCCGGGAAATCAGCTGCTTGCCCGACGGGCTGAGGAAGACGGCCAGCCTGACGGGCAGGCTGCCGCGGCGTCCGGCCGACGGAGAGGCACTCTGCGGCAGATACCCCTCGATGCGGACCCGGCCCGAGTCGACCAGCGGCGCCAGCCAGGCGGCGACCTGGCGGGGCAGGTGCCCGACGGGCTGACGATGGACGTTGGCGACGCGAATCGAGCAGGGGTCGTGCCGGTTGTCCGGCTCGCGTTCGAAATTGGCCTGCTCGCCGGGGCCGACGGTGGCGTCGTAACACTGCATTCCGGCGATCCAGGTCTCGATTTCGCCCAGAAGCTGCTCGGCGGGCAGTTCGGCGGGGTGTTTGGTCTGCATGGCGGTCTCCGCGGGTGGCTGCATCCTGGTGGTTTTCGCGCCGGATTCCGTTCCCCCGTCAAGATTAGCGGCCCACCCGGCCAGATCCTGTCCCACCCCCCGGAGGAATTTCGGGAAGAGCGTCGGCGCGGGTGCGGCAATCGACAGGAACGGGCGTTCCGCAAGCCATCGCGTGAGACGATTCGAAAGCTGATCGGGCGGCCCGACCTGGCGCTGCTCGACGCCGAAAAGGACGGCCTCACGGGCGATCCGGCGAAGCCGCCGCCGCAGCGGGCTGGCGACCTGATCCTCCCCCCCTTGCCTCGTGCGGCCGGGCCCACAGCTTGTCGAACGTCCCGGGCAGCTCGTTCGCGGTAGTCCCGGCCGGCCGCTGCCAGAGTCTCGACAGCATCCTCCCGGCCGATGCCCTGCTGGCGGCGTTGCCGCCCGTGCCGGAGCCTTGCCGCTCTTCTCTCTTTTCACGCCGGCGGCCATCGAGCAGAATGGCAATCACGCGGGTGGTTCGCATGCCATCGCGTGTTGCCGAGGGAAGAACTCGTTTTGGACAGTGCAGCCGGCCGTCGTGGGTCTTGCGGCCCGGCTGTTGCGGGAGGTGTTCGATGTTCAGCAATCCGTACATGATGATCGCCGCGGCGGTGCTGGCAACAGTCTCCTCCGCGCGCGCCGAGAGCCCCCAGAGGCTGGCCGCCGGATGGCGGCACAGCGTGGTCGTGGATGAGCGCGGCGGCGTCTGGAGCTGGGGAGAAAACCGCCTCGGCCAACTCGGCGACGGCAGTTTCAACGCCAGTCCTCTCCCGGTTGCCGTCCGCGGCCCCGGCGGAGAAGGGCGCCTGGCCGATGTGGTCGCCGTCTCGGCCGGCACGCACCATACCCTGGCCATTCTCCGCGACGGCACCGTCTGGGCGTGGGGCAACAACGCCTTCGGCCAGTTGGGCAACGGGGCCTGGGGACTCCAAGCACACAGCAATCTGCCCGTCCCGGTGCTCGGCCCCGCGGGCAAAGGAGTCCTCCGCGGCGCGGTCGCCGTGGCCGCCGGCTGGGACCATTCAGTCGCGATCCTACAGGACGGCACCGTCTGGGCGTGGGGCAGTTCGTGTCACGGGCAGTTGGGCGACGGCGTCCGCGACAGCAACCGCTGGAGCACCCATCCGGTGCAAGTCCTGGGCCTCGGCGGCCAGGGGCGGCTCCAGCGCGTCGGCGCGGTGGCCTGTGGGATTCATCACACCATTGCACTGCTCGACGACGGCACGGTCTGCGCCTGGGGCGGCAACTGGGAAGGCCAGTTGGGCGTCGGCGCGCGGCGGCAATCGGGCCGGCCCGAGACCCGGCACTCTCCCACGGCGGTTCAGGTCCTGGGGATCGGCGGAGACGGCATCCTCCGACAGGTCAAAGCGATCGCCGCCGGAGTCTTTCACAATCTCGCGGTGCTTGAAGACGGCACCGCGGTGGCCTGGGGATACAACGGCGGCGGCCAACTCGGCGAGGGGACTCGGGCGAACTTCTGGGAAGGCAATGCCAATGTGCGGCAGGTGCCGGCCCCCGTCCGCGTCGTGGGCCCTGACGGCCAGGCGGCGCTGGAGAAAGTCGCCGCGGTCGCCGCGGGCTACGAGATCAGTTGGGCACGGATCGACGACGGTACGCTCCGGTCCTGGGGATGGAACGTGTTTGGCGAACTGGGCGCCGGTCTGCCGTTGGGAGTCAATCGCGACCGGCCCCAGTTGATCCGCCGCGGCGACGGCGGCGACGGCGAGGGGGGCGACCAGCCGCTGCTCGGCGACATTGTCGAGTTCGCCGGCGGCGTCCGCCACGCCCTGGCGCGGGATGCCAAAGGACGCATCTGGGCTTGGGGACACAACGGCTTCGGGCAACTCGCACTCGCCGACCTGATGGACCGGACCTTCCCGGTGCAGGTGCCCGAGTTCTCCGAGTCGCCCGCCAAACCGCCGCAAACCAGGCCGGCCGGCAAGCCGCGGCGGCGGACTCTCCACGACCAGCTCCCCGGCGATGCCCGCCGGTTCAACGTTCGCGACTACGGGGCCACCGGCGACGGCGTCCACCTCGACATGCCGGCGATCCAGGCGGCCGTCGACGCCGCCTGCGCGGCGGGCGGCGGGATCGTGCTCCTGCCGCCGGGCGTCTACCGCACGGGCACGGTGCGGCTGAACAGCGGAGTCCAGCTGCACCTCGACGAAGGAGCGACGATCCTGGGGAGCACCAATCGCACGCACTATCCCCAGCAGGGGCTGATCTATGCCGACGGCGCCCGCAACATCGCCGTCACCGGCCCGGGCGTGATCGACGGCCAGGGGCAGGCGTTCACCTCTCGGGCATGGCGCGTCCAGATTCTCTACCTGAACGATTGCGACGGGGTGAACGTCTGCGACGTGACCACCCGCAACTCCGGCTCCTGGACCCAGCACTACATCCGCTGCCGGAATCTCAGCATCCGCGGCGCCACGGTCAACAGCCCCCGCCCCGGCCGCAACAACGACGGCATCGACCTGTCCGGATGCGAAGACGTCCTGATCGAAGATTGCACGGTGATCTCCGACGACGACGCGATCGTGGTCAAGAGCCAGTCGTCCGACCGGGTGAACCGCAACTACCGGGTGCTCAACAACCGGGTCTTCACCTATCGCGGCGCAATTAAACTCGGCACGGAGACCCGTGCGCCCTACGCGAATCTCGTCGTCCGCAACCTCGAAGGTTGGGGTCCCAAGGCGATCGAAATCTACTCGGTCGACGGCACGGAGCTGGAAAACGTGGAGATCGAGGGCGTGCGGGCGCACGACGCGCAGGCCGCCATCCTGATCCGCCTCGGCGCGAGGCTGCGCCCCCACTACTTCCAGCAGGGCGAACCGATCGCGCCCGGCTCGCTCCGCGGCGTGCGGATCAAGGACGTCCAGGTCGAGTTGTCCGACAAGTCGTACCGCGAAATCCTCCTGGAGCACGGCATCGACAACGCCGGCGTCGCCGATTGCCGGCGCTACCCGCCGCGCGCGGGCTTCATCTCGGGGCTGCCCGAGCACCGCATCGAGGACGTGCGGATCGAGAACGTGTCGATCCGCCACCCCGGCGGCGGGCGGGAGACCGACGTCTTTCGATCCGTGCCCGAGCGGCCCGACGCCTACCCGTCGTCCTCCATCTTCGGCCAACTCCCCGCCTACGGGCTCTATTGCCGGCATGCCGACGGGATTCAGCTTCGCAACGTCACGATCCGCACGGAGAACGCCGACCCGCGGCCGATGCTCGTCTGCGACGACGTCAAGAATCTCCTGGTGGACCGCATGAACGCGACGGCGGCATCGCCGCGTTTCCCCGTGATCTGGCTGATCGGCGTCGACGATGCGGTGATCGAGAACTGCACCGCGCCGCAAGGCGCCGAGGTCTTCGTGGCCGCCACGGGAACGGCGCCGGCGCTGGATCGCATTCGACTCCAGGCGAACGACACCCGCCACGCGGCAACCCCGCTGCGGCGGCTCGCCCCCGGCGAGTTGATTGCGTCGGGCCTTCCCCTGTTCCGCGAAACGTCGCCCGGCCTGGTGGTCATGGAAGCGGACCAGTTGTGGCTCGTCGAGCCGATGGCCGTGCAGACCGACGCCGAGCGGCCTTCCGACCGGCATATCGCCGTCGCGACTCCCGGCAGCCGCGAACAGGGAGGCGCCTATGGCCGTTTCGAGATTTCGACCCCCGGCGAGTACGTCCTCTGGGCCCGCACGTTCGGCCCCTCGGCCGAGTCGGACAGCTTCTACGTCTCGATCGACGGCGGGCCACCGTCGCTCAGCGATCTCGATCAGCTCGGGGCATGGCACTGGACCGCCGTCCGCAACCGTATCGAGGGCAAGTCGGCCGGGCGGGCCAGAACCGTGGTTCCCCTCGAAGCCGGCCGGCACACGATCCAGATTCGCAATCGGGAAAGCGGCACGCGGATCGCAAAAGTCGTGATCGTACGGAAGGACCTGCCTTTCGACCCCGAGCGCGATTTGTCCTCGCCCTCGTGGCAATGATCGCGGCCTTCGTCCGTTGGCATCCTCTAAGGAATTGCCCTGCTTGCAGCCGCGTGGCTGGCGCCCGCTATGGCGCTGGCCCACTGCGATGGGATGGATGGGGCGGTGGTCAAGGCGGCCCAGAAAGCGCTGGCGGAGGGGGACGTCAACCTCGTGCTGATCTGGGTGCAGCCCGACGATGAGGCTGCCATCAAGACGGCCTTCCAGAAGACCCTGGCCGTCAGGAAACTCGGCCCCGAAGCGAGGGAGTTGGCCGATATGTATCTCTTCGAGCGGATGCTTTGCCGGCCGGACGCGCTTATGTTGAAGCGTATGCCGCCTTCATGCACGCGGCAGAGGGAGTCCATGAAGGCGAGCACGGCGATGTGGACCACCAGTATCATCAAAAGGAGGCCTAAGATGAAGCCCACGGACATCCTGATGAGCGAGCACCGGGTCATCGAACAGGTGCTTGACTGCCTGGAAAAGATCCTGGCGCAATGCACGTCCGAGAACAAGCTGGACACGGCATCGGCAAAGCAGGCCATCGAGTTCTTTCGCGGCTTTGCCGATCACTGCCATCACGGCAAGGAAGAGGCGCAACTCTTCCCGGTGATGGAGACCAGCGGATTCTCCGGCGACTGTAGCCCGGTGGTGGTCATGCTCCGCGAGCACGAGCTTGGTCGCCTCTATATTCAAGGCATGGACGCCACCATTGGGCCGGCTGCGGCGGGCGATGCTGAGACACCGCGCGTGGTGGACGATGCGGGCCGTGCCGCGGCCGGCGGTCAATCCCCTTGCGGCCAGCCCTGCTCGCCGACCAGGCGAACGAATCGGCAGGGGGTCCGACGGGTTTTCAAGAGCCGATCCCCCTGGCGACGAACGGCCAGGAGAAACTGGGTATCGTCCTCGCCAACCGGTATCACGAGAATCCCGCCGTCGGCCAGTTGGTCCGTCAAAGCGCGGGGAATCTCCGGGGCGCCGGCCGTGACGAGAATCCGGTCGTAGGGCGCGGCTTGCGGGTAACCCAGCGTGCCGTCGCCGACGATCAGCGTGATGTTTGCATGGCCCAGTTCGCCGAGGGCCTCTCCGGCCCGGCGCGAAAGCGCTTCGATTCGCTCAACGCTGAGGACTTCGCGGGTGATTTCGGCCAGGACGGCCGTCTGATAGCCGCTGCCGGTGCCGATTTCCAGGACCCGTTCGGCCCCGGTCAAGCAGAGCATTTCGGTCATCAGGGCCACGATATACGGCTGGCTGATCGTCTGCCCGAGGCCGATCGGCAGGGCATTGTCGGCATACGCCTCGCTCCGCGACGGGGGGGGGACGAATCGTTCCCGCGGCACGCGGGCCATGGCGTGGAGGGTCCATGTGTCGCGGATTCCCCGCCCTCGCAGGTCCTTCTCGAGCATCTGTTGCTTGGCGGCAAGCAGATCAGGGGGGGTGCTCAAATCGTCGAACATCGTTGCGCGTCCGGCGGACGAGTGCGGTTGGGAGCCGATTCCGAGACGATCGACGCCCCCCCCCCGTCTCCGGCCGCGGGGGGCGTTCGGCATGGCCCTGGAATAGCCGTTACGGATTGGCGCGCCAATCGACCAGGTGCAGTTCGACGCTCCGGCGGCCGCGGAAGGAGTTGATCACCGGGCGAAAAGCCACATCCAGCGGCGCGCTGACGCCGGCCAACTCCTCGGCCCACTCCCCGCCGCCAAAGGCAACCGCCCGCAGCGTGACATTGTGCTGGGTCAACTTCAGCGCCAGGTGGTTTCCACTGGCCCCGATCTGCCTCGGCGGTTCGGCGAGGGTCACGCCGCTGGTGCACAGCAGGGGCCGCGCGTTCGACTGGCCGAAGGGGGCGAGCTGCTCGATCTGCCCGACCACCTTGAGCGTAAACGCGCTGAGGGGCGCTTCGGCGTCGATTCGCAGCTCGGCGACCCTGAGCTCCTCGCAGATCTCCTCGGCGGCCAACTCGCAGAACGCGGCGCGGAACGCCGCGACCTGCGACTGCTCGATCGTCAGGCCGGCGGCGGCGGCGTGGCCGCCGTGCGCGACCAGGTGTTCGCCGCAGCGGCAGAGGGCGGCATGCAGGTCGAATCCCGGCACACTCCGCGCCGAGCCGGTGCCGGGCTTGACGCCCAGCGGGTCGAGCGCGATGAGCACCGTCGGCCGATGGTATTTTTCAGCCAACCGGCCGGCGACGATCCCGATCACGCCCGGGTGCCATCCCCGCTCGGCGAGTACCAGCGCCGCGTCGCCCGACGGATCGAACGTGTCCTTGACTTGCTTGCTCGCCGCCAGGTAAATGCTCCGTTCGAGCGTCTGGCGGCTCTCGTTCAACCCGCTGATATACCGGGCGAGCTCCTCGGCGCGATCCGGCCGGTCGGTGACGAGCAGCTCGACGGCAAGCTGGGCCTGGCCGAGCCGGCCGGCCGCGTTCAGCCGGGGGCCGAGCGCATAGCCGATATCTTCCGCATCCAGGTAGGGCTTGCGGTCGAGTTCGGCGAGCTTCATCAGTGCCTCCAAACCGACGCCGGGCTTCTCCTTCAGGCTGCTGAGCCCGTGGCGGACAAGGACGCGGTTTTCATCGACCAGCGGGACCACGTCGGCCACGGTTCCCATTGCGGCAAGCCCGACCGCCGAGACGAGGAAATCCCGCATCCACGGGCTGACCCGCTTGGCGCCAGCCGCCTGCTGGCAGAGGGCCCAGGCCAGCTTGAAGGCCACGGCCGCGCCGCTCAGTCCATCGAACGGGTAGTCGCTGCCGGGCAGGTGGGGATGGACGATCGCCTCGGCCTCGGGCAGCTCTCCCCCTGGGGCGTGGTGGTCCGTGACGATCAGGTCGATGCCGGTCTCCCGGGCGGTGCGGGCCTGGCTTGCGCTGGAGATTCCGCAGTCGACGGTCACCAGCACCTGCGTGCCTTGCGCGGCAAGGCGGCGGACCGCCTCATCGTGCATCCCGTAGCCTTCGTCGAGCCGGCTCGGCAAGTAGTAGTCTACGTCGGCTCCGAGCAGCTTCAGGCATCGGAAGAGGATCGCCGTGCCGGTCATCCCGTCGACGTCGTAGTCGCCGTAGATGGTGATCCGGCGGCCGCCGCGAATCGCCTCGTGGAGCTTCTCCGCGGCCGCTTTGCAGCCGGGCAGTAGGTTCGGGTCGCGGAGATCGGTGAGCTTCGGATCGAGGAATTCGCGCGCCGATTCCGCTTCGCGAATCCCCCGGCAGATCAGCAGTTGGGCAACCACGGCCGGCACGCCAGCCGACTGCTGTAGCCGGGCGATATGGTCTGGGTCATGCGGCTGGATGCGCCAACGTTTGGGCATGAGAGACACCTCAGCGGGCCGCCCGGCCCGCACCGGCGCGCAGCAACAGCACCTGTCCGGAACGACCGCCAAGGGCGCATCCCGCGGTCGGAAGCGAACCGGTCCGCCGATGATCCTTCGGATCGGGGGCAGCGAGTGAGAACGAGCCTTGCGCGGAGCCTATTTCTTCTTCTCGTTGTGGATCGTGTGGGTGCGCGTACGGGGGCAGTACTTGGAGAGCTTCAGCTTCTCACCGCCCGGCTTGCGCCGCAGCGTGTAGTTGTACTCGCCGCAGTCTTCGCATACGAGAAAGACTGTCTCCGCCTTCTTCTTCTTTCCGCCCTTGGCCATCTGTGGGATCTCCGCTTCGGCAATTGCACGTTGACTCGGAACGCCGCCGCCCCCTCCGTCGCCGGATGATTTGCAGCGTCGCCGGACTGTCTCTCTTCCTCTTCGGGCGAGCCCGAATCAACCATTTTACTAAATCCGCGGGAATTGAAAATCCCGCCGGCGGAGACTCAGGCCGAGTGGGGGCCTTCAGGATCGGGAAACCCTATGTTCGGGGGGGTGAATAGGCTCACGCGGAGACGCGGAGACGCGGAAACGGAGGAGAGGAGAGGAGAGGAGGCGTGGCAATCGGCAACGTTTGAATTCGACCAAGAAGCAGTTCGGGGATGGTCTTCGCGTGGACTTGTTCGTCGAGGGTGTTGTCGTCCTCGAGCCAAAAAAAGTGGAAAATCTCGCGCCCTTCCCTCGAAACGAGTCCTGACCTGCCTCCGGATTGTCAACAATTACATCCCTTCCCCTTCTCTCCGCGGCTCCGCGTGAGGCCTTCTCTCCGCCCAAGAGCAACTCATCGCCCGCTTCTCGGCTGGTTCACGCGGAGACGCGGAGTCGCGGAAGGGGAAGGCACGTGGTTGTTGACAATCCGGTGCAGCCCCTCTTTCAGCGTGGCGGCGCCGAAATTGATCAACAGGCCAACGGAGAGGTTGAGCAAGCGGAGGTAGGTCAGGACTTGTTTAGAATGGACGGGCGCGAGGTTTTCCACTGATTTCAGTTCGACGACGACAACACCCTCGACCAACAAATCCACGCGAAGACCATCCCCGAAATACATCCCGTCGAATTCAAACGAGACGGCCTTCTGCCGCTCCACCGCCAGGCCGCGCCGCTCAAGCTCCCGCCCGAGCACCGTCTCGTAAACCGATTCGAGCAAGCCCGGCCCAAGCCGCGTGTGCAACTTGTACGCTGCATCAACGATCTGCCCGGTAATATCATCGATCTCCATTGCCTCCCCTCCTCTCCTCCCCCTCGCCGCGGCTCCGCGTGAGTCCTCCACACCGCCCAAGAATGGTCGTTACCTCAACGGGGATTGGTTCGCGCGGAGGCGCGGAAGGGAGGAAGGGATGTAATTGTGGTCAATCCGGAGGCAGGTCAGGACCTGTCTGGAGTGGACGGACGCGACGTTTTCCACTCTTTTCAGCTCGACGACCACACCCTCCACCAACAACTCCACGCGAATCCGCGAAATGATCTCGTCGAATTCAAACGTTGCCGATTGCCACGCCTCCCCTTCTCCTCCTTCTCCCCCTTCTCCTCTTTCTCCTCCTCTCCGCGTCTCCGCGTCTCCGCGTCTCCGCGTGAGCCTTCCCTACCTCCTTCTCCGCGTGAGCCCCCCACCCCTCCCGTCACCGGTAGCGTTTAACAGTCTTGACGAGCACGCGGAGCTCGGCGGCGTCCTTTCCATCGAAATCGAGCATCGCCCGGTTGGCTCCCGGCGCGAGGGGGGGGAACTCGCCGGCCAGCTTGCCCGAGGCCGCCTCGGCTCCGTCGGGGCCGACGACGCACCAGGTGGCCTGGTCGCGGCAGACGAGCCGCTGGCCCTCCAGCAGCCGCACGGGGAATCGCACCGACTTCTGGCCGACCGTCAGGATGGGCGTATCCAGGCAAGGCGCGCTGGCTGCGGCCTGGTTTGCCTTCTCCGGCTTGGCGAGCTGCTGGACGGAGATTTCCAGCTCCAGCATGGGGGGCGTCTCCTGGCGGCCGCCCGGCCCCTCGGCCCTGCGGACAATGCTCCACAGGTTGTCAACGCCATCCGTCCGGGTGATGACCCGGGGAATCTCGTACTCGCGATCGAGCCGGCTCCAGTCGATTTCCGTCTCGGCCCGGCGGCTGCCGAACGGCTCACCGAGCGACACCACGGTGACCTCGGCCCGGGCGCTGAGGCCCTCCGGCGGCGTGCAGTCGAATCGCAGCGCGTTGGCGTCCTCGGCCAACAGCGGCAGCGCCGCCGCCTGCGGCCGGAATCGCGCGAGCAGCTCGCCGCGCTCATCGTACAGAACACAGTCGTCCATGCTTTCCAGCTCGATGTACTGCCCGGACTTCAAGGTCACCGGGAAAGTCACCTTGGCTCCAGCGACCTCCAGCGACGGGTTGGCCAGATCGCCCTGCCGGGTGGGGAGCGAGCGGATCGGGCTGACGAGGATGTCCACTTTGCCGCCGGCGGGAATCTCGTTGAGCAGCAGATTGACCTCGGAGATATGTGCCTGGTCGACCGAGTTGCGGTAGATGGCGTGGCTTCCGCCGCCGCCGTAGGGCCAGACATAATCCGTCAACCGCTCCGAATCCCGCTCGCGGAGCAGGAGCTCCACGTAGCGCCAGCCGGTGAAATCCAGATCGATGTAGTGGTCTGAAATGCAGCCGTGATACTCGCGCGGCGAGCGGATCTGGACGTTCAGCAGCGCGCCGCTGCCGTCGCCCTTGACCCACAGGCCCATGGCGTCGCCGGGCGCCATGCTGAAGTAGGGATGCTCGTAGGCGGTGCCGATTTGGGCCCACGCGCCGCGCGAGCTGTCGCGGGAGTTCGTTGCGCGGAACCGCAGGCTGCGGCCGCCGGCCTTGACATCCGCGGTCTCCAATCCGAGCTCGGTGCTCACGCCGGCCGCGGTGCGGCGGTTATTCAGCGCGCCGAGGTCGGCAAAGTCGGCGAGCACGGCGGCCTTGGCGTCGTCGTAGGGGGCAACATTGTAGAGGGCCTCCAGCCGCAGGCGAAGCGGCTGCGCGGCGAAGGGATTCTCGGCCACCCATCGCTCGGAGCCGTTGCCCATCGCGCTGATGCGGTGCTTGGCCAGGTGGGCCGGGGTGAACTGCCACTGGCCCGCGGCGTTCTGCCGCAGCCGAAACTCGCGGCCCGGCCCGGCGATCTGCTCCAGGGTGGGCTCGTCGAAGTATCGGGCCAGGCGGACCCGCTCGTACCAGCCGAGAATCGTCAGCAGCTCGTCGATGCGGGCATTCCAGGGGCGGCCGATTGCGCGGACGCCCTGGATCGACATCGGCCCGTCGATGGACAGGTTCTTGGCGGCGAAGTACTCCATCTCGTCGGGGAAATGCCCGCGGGCCGTCGCCGCCGGCCCCCGCGGCGCCCACCAGCCGAGTTGCGGCTCGAGCAGATCGCTGAGCCGGAACCGCGAGGCGAGTTGGATGTGCTGGTCGTGGAACTGCTTCATGGCCCAGACGGGATGGTCCCAAGCGCCGAGCCGCGAATGGATCCACCAACTGTTGTGGCCCCACTCGCTGCCCTCGGTCACGCCGCCATGGAGGCGGTTGAAAATCGCCCAGCGCATGAAGTCGATTCCGTAGCGGCTCCGCATCCCCTCGGACCCGTCGAAGTAGATCATCTCCAACCCGCAGGCGTTGTAGACCTTGGCGATCCGCTCGGCCAGTTCGAGGGCCAGGGGGCTCTTGGGATCGGGATAGAAGGCCAGGTAGCGCTGCTGGAGGTAGTCCACCGCGTCGCCTTCGGCGTGGGCGGCGGCTTGTGTCTTGAAAGCGCCCCGCTCGCACTCCAGAAAGGCGTAGGGCGGCTCGCGCGAGATGCCCGAGTAGCGGATCAGTTCGCTGCCCACGCGAAGGGCGTTGCCGTTGCTGGAGTAGCTCCAGATGATGTCGTGGCCGGCGGCCGGCGGCTCGTTGACGAAGACCGTCTTGTCGGCGGCTGAGAGCGGCTTGGCCAGCGTGTAGCTGTTCGTTGCGATCAGGTGCGGCGAGGGCACCGGCGTGACCCAGGGGTCCCCCGTGCTGATGCAGGCGGTCAGGGTGTGTGCGCCAACGTTCAGGCCGGCGGCGCGAATCCGCTCGGCCGTCGCCTGCATCTCCTCCAGACCCTGGGGGAAATATGCCTTGCGCGGCTCGTAATGGCCCAGCGAGCTCCACCAGCCATGCAAGTGGATGGTCGTGAAGCCGCCGCGGCGGGCCAACTCGATCCAGGCGTCGACGTCCTTCGCGGCCAGATCGGCAAACAGGTAGGAGCCGCGGGTCTCTTCGGCGCCGATTGCCCAGGGGCCTCCCACGCGGGATTTCGGCACGGGCTCCTGTTCCGCCATCGCGCGGAGCATCGGGATCAGTTGGTCCCGCGGTCCGGCAGCCAGGCCGATGCGGTGCCCGACCAGGCCGTGCTCGGCGGTGGTCGAAGCGCGGAATCGCGGCGGCTTCCCCGAGAACGACGTGTCGATTTCCAATGCCAGGCTGCGGAGGCATACGCCCGAGGAATCGTCGGAAGCCAGCCCAGCCATGCGGCCGAAATACTCCTGGGGAGCCGGCGCGATCTGGAAGAACGTGAACCGCTTCGCGTCGGGCACGTCGAGCGCGGCGGCGGTGACGGTGAAATACTGCTCCTCGGCCTGGATGCGAAGGGCCGCGCTGCCGGCGCCCCGCGGGAAGTCGGCCACCAGCAGGCCGTCCGCCAGCCGCAACCGCCGCCCCACCAGGCGCCGCTGGGATGCCAGTTCCACCGACAGGAGGGACTCCGGAGCGGCGAGCAATTCCCGCCCGCTCGGCTTCTCCCGCAGCGAGAGGATCGTGCCGTCGTCGCCAACGACGAGGGTCGCCCAGCGTGTTTCGAAGCGGGCAAGCTCCTTGGCGTTGGGCTTGGCGGGCCCGAGCTGCTTGTATTCGGGGCTCTGGCGGCCGGCCGGGTCGGCCAGGGCCAGGATCTCCTCGGCCGCCAGCGCCCGGCGATAAATCCGCACCTCGTCGATCAATCCGGCGTGGCTGACTGATCCGGTCCAGCGTCCCACCTCGAGATCGCCACGGTGTCCGACCGGGTAGTCCCACCGGGCCGAACCGACCTGCTTGCCGTTGACGTAGGTGGTGATCTGGGGCCGCTTGAAGACCGCCGCCAGGTGGACCCATTGCTTCATCGGCAGATCGGACAGCAGGGGGCTGGAGACTTCCGTCCACGCCTCGGCGGCGGCGCCGTGCCGGTGCCCCGGCCGGCCCATCCGGAACGAGCAGCTGCCGTTGTTCACGAAGATCAAGAATCCTCCGGGGCTCCACGTGCCGCCGGTGACGATGTTCGGATACTGCCCGGTGCCCTCCCAATACACCCAGACGGACAGGCTCATCTCGTCCGCGCCGTCGAGCGCCGGGAGCGTGGGGAGGGTCGCGTAGCTCTCCGAGCCGCTGAACCGCAGTGCAGTCCCGAACGCTCCGCCGACCCACGAAGCGTTGTGAAGCTCGGCCTCGCCGGCCGGATCGACCTCGTTGGCCGAGTACGCGCCCGAGCCTTCATCGAATCGCCAATGGCCGACCAGGCCGGGATCGGCGGCGGCGGCCGAACCGAGAAGCACCATTCCCACCAGGAACGTCGCGGAGGATGCAATTCTTGTCTTCATGGCTTGATCCACTTTCCAGGTTGGCCCGCTCGGCATATCGCGGCGCCGGCTGTTCCGCAGAGTTGCCCGGAGCGCACAGGAGCAGGGTGGCGGCCGCGAGGGGCGAGAGTGCGGGCAGGACGATCGATCGGAATCCGTTTCTCCAGTCAGCAAGGAGGCGGCGGCCAGGCAGTAGCGCCAAAATACTCAGCCCGGCTGCCAGCGTCAACCATCGCTGCTTGACGGCCAACCGGCGGGGAGCTATTGATGGAGGCGCCTGGCAAGTGGCGCCGGGACGAGACAACCGCCAGCGTTTAGCGGAGGATGCAACGCAAATGAACTCCAGACGACAGCAGCTATGCGGCCTGTTGATGGCTTTCGCCGGGCTTCTGGGCCCGAGTACAACGGCGTTCGCCGCGGCGACGCTCTACGTGGCCACCGATGGCAACGACGCGTGGACGGGCAAGCTGGCCGCGCCCAACGCCGAGCGCAGCGACGGCCCCCTGGCGACGCTGGCCAAGGCGCGCGACGCCGTCCGCGCGTTGAAGGCCGCCGGACCACTGGTCGAGCCGGTGAGCGTCCAGATTCGCGGCGGCGTCTATTCCATCACCGAAACTCTCGCCTTTGGCCCCGGTGATTCCGGCGCACCGGGCGCGGCCATCTCCTACGAGGCTTATCCGGGCGAGACGCCAGAACTGGTGGGCGGACGGCGGATCGAGGGCCTCCGGCCGGCAAAGGGCCCGATTCTCTCGGTACACCTGCCGGCGGTCGAAGCCGGCAAGTGGTACTTCCGGCAACTGTTCGTCAACGGCCGGCGGCAAGTCCGCGCCCGATATCCCAATGTCGACGCCAACGACCCGATTCGCCGCGGATTCCTCTACGTGGCCAGCCGCCGGGGCGGATTCGGCGTGACGGTCAACAATATCCACAACCACGACGACTGGACGGAGTACCGCGTGCAGATTCCCGCCGACGGAGAGTACGTGTTCTGGATCTACTACGGCGCGCACAACGCGCCGTTCGGCACGACGGACATGTCGGGGCGGACCACCTTGAGCGTCGATGGTGGCGAGCCGGTTCCGCTCGTCGACCTCGTGGACACCGGCGCCTGGCCGGCGTCGCGCTGGGCCCGGGCGGCCAATCTTCGCCTCAAGCAGGGCGAGCGCGTGCTCCGCTGGCGAAACGTGCGGGGCGGCGGGCTCACCCTGGATGCGTTCGCCCTCTGCGACGATCCCCAGTGGAAACCCTCCGGCACGGACCCGGCCGAGCCAGCGGCCGGAAAGCACCTGCTCGTCTTCCAGGCCGAACATTTCATTGCCTCGCACGGCCCGCAGTTGAGCGTCTCCAGCGGAGGCGGCTCGAAGACCGAGTTCCACTACGGACCCGGCGAGGTGAAGCCCTCGTGGGCCGCCGAGCCGGACGCGGAACTGCACATCTTCCAGTCGGGCTCCTGCCGCGCATTCAAGGAGATTCTCGCCATCGAAGCGATCGATCCGCACGCCCGGAAGGTCGCCGTCGGCGGCCCCGAAGCCGTGGCCGCCCTGAACGCCGGCGACCGCTACTTCGTCGAGAATCTCTTCGAGGAGCTCGACGCCCCCGGCGAATGGCACTTGAACCGCAAGACCGGCGTCCTCTCGTTGATCCCGCCCGACGGTTTCAGCGAGGCCGGCGAGGTCGTCGCGCCGGCCGTGGGGTGCATCATCGAGGTTGCCGGCGCCAGCCACCTGCGGTTTGCCGGGCTGCTGGTAAGAAATAGTGATTACACGCCCGCAGACGGCTGCGGCGGCTACGGGATGGGCGATTACGGGACGCTGGCCTTCAGCGGCGCCCGCCATTGCGCTGTCGAAGGCTGCACGTTCACGGACACCGGCCGGTATGCCGTCTGCATCCGCGAGGGCGGCGACAACGTGGTCCGGGGCAGCGACATCTCCAACAGCGGCCAGGGGGGCGTGCTGATCTTGCGCAGCCCGCGGAACCAGGTCGTCGACAATCACATCCACGACTGCGGAGCCATCTACAAGCACATCGGGGGCGTCGTGCTGGAAGGGGAAGGGACCGACGAGAACCGCGTCGCCCACAACCACATCCACCACATCTCGCGCTACGGGATCACGCTCAAGAGCGCCGGCCTCCGCAACACGATCGAGTTGAACCGCGTCCAGTGGACCAACCTGGAGACCTACGACACCGGCGGGATCGAGGTCACCCAGCACGACCGCAATCTGCAAAGCGGCAGCGTGATCCGCGACAACATCGTTGGCGACTCGGTCGGCTGGTACGCCCAGGGGCCCGACAAGGACGTCTACATGTCGTGGGGCATCTATCTCGATTCGTTTGCCGGCGGCTACACGGTGACCAACAACATCACCTACCGCAATTCCCACGGCGGGATCATGCTCCAGGGCGGCAAGGGGAACAAGGTCTTCAACAACATCTTCGTCGACAGCACGATGGCCCAGGGGTACTTTCCCAACTTCCAGGACAATTCGACCGGCCAGGCGCTGGAGCGCAACATTTTCTACTACAGCGATCCCGAGGCGCTGCTGATTGCCGGCGGAAACCTGACGCCGGAGGTCCTCCGCGCCGACCATAACCTGTACTACGCGCCGGGCGTGGCGACGCCGCGGATCCGCGTCCGCGGGATCGCGTCGTTCGCCCAGTGGCAGGAGCGGGGCTTTGACCGCAACTCGGTCATCGCCGATCCGCGGTTTCTCGACCCCGCCAAGGACGATTACGCGCTGCGCCCCGATTCGCCGGCGTTCGCGCTGGGTTTCCAGGCGATCGACACGCGCCGCGTCGGCCTGCTGACGCGGCGGATGGAATGACCGCACGCTCGCTACCGAATGCGAACGGGAAACACCGCGTCAACAGTCTTGCGGCGCCATCCACTGGCTTCTGGATTGCGCCCGGAAAGGGGGTAGCCAGAAATCAGCCCCGGGCAGAGCAAGTGCGGCGATTGCCGCGCTCGCGTTGCCCCTGCGGGGGGTTTGGGATATAATCCGCCGCTTGACGATGGCAAGTCCCTCCGGACCGGTTGGAGTGGGTGCGGACGTCGTCCTTCCCCGCTCGGGCAGAGCGGCAACGCCGCGTCTGGCGGCCGCGAGAGGGGGCTTACCGGCCATTGTCTTGTTATCCCATATTACCCAACCCATCAGGCAATCCCTTGGAAAACGCTCGACAGACGACGTGGCCTCCGCTTCGAATCGGCATTGGCCATGACACGCACCGCTTGGAGTCCGGCGGTCCCCTCCGGCTTGGCGGGGTGACGATCGATTTCGACCGGCACCTGATCGGCCACAGCGATGCGGACGGGCTTCTGCACGCCGTGACCGACGCGCTGCTCGGGGCCGCCGCCCTGGGGGATATCGGCGACTACTTCCCTGAGGCCGACCCGGCCAACCTCGACCGCGATTCGGCCGAGATCCTCTCCTTCGTCCTGCAAAAGGTCGTTGATTCTGGCTGGTCGGTGGTCAACGTCGATTGCATCGTGTTTGCCGAGCGGCCGAGACTTTCGGATTACAAGGTGGCGATCCGCACGCGTATCGCGGAGATTCTCGGCCTCGCCCCGGACCAGGTCGGTCTCAAGGCCAAGACCGGCGAGGGGATCGGCCAGGTCGGCCACCAGGAATCGATTGAGGCCCAGGCCGTGGTGTTGCTGGCTCGGCGATAGGCCGTCTTCCTGAAGTCCGGCGAACGACTGTACAACCAGACCGATCGAGGTGTTTCCCATGATCCGCGTTTACAACACGCTTTCGAAAACCAAGGAGCCGTTCGAACCGGTCGTCCAGGGGCAGGTCGGCATCTACCTCTGCGGCCCGACGGTCTACAAGCCGAGCCACATCGGGCACATGGTCGGACCGGTGATTTTCGACACGATCAAACGCTACCTCTGCTACAGCGGCTACACAGTCAGGCTGATCATCAACATCACCGATGTCGACGACAAGCTGATCGACGAGTCGAAGAAGCGGGGCATTCCGATGGACCGGTTGGCGGAGGACATGACCCGCGATTACATGGCCAACCTCCGCGCGATGGGGGTCGACACGATCGACGCGTTTCCCAAGGCGACGGAGAACATGGCGGGGATCATCGCGTTCACGCAGGACCTGATCGAGAAGGGATTCGCCTACGAGTCGGAAGGCGACGTCTACTTCGACGTGGCCAAGGCGCCCGACTATGGGAAGCTCAGCCGCCGCACGCTCGAATCGGTGCAGGGGGAAGGCGGAGACACGGCCGAGCGCAAGCGTTCCCAGGCGGATTTCGCTCTGTGGAAGACCGCCAAGCCCGGCGAACCCTCCTGGGAGAGCCCCTGGGGTCCGGGCCGACCGGGCTGGCACATCGAGTGCTCGGTGATGAGCGGCAAGCTGCTCGGCGAGACGTTCGACATCCACGGCGGAGGCCTCGACCTGATCTTCCCGCACCACGAGAACGAGATCGCCCAGAGCGAGTGCCGCCACGGCAAACCGATGGCCAGGTACTGGTTGCACAACGGCTTGATGCAGGACTCGAGCGAGATCGGCAAACTGGGCGGGCGGAATACGCGCGCGGCCGAGGGCGACAACGCCGCGCAGGAGGCCGGCAAGATCAGCAAGTCGAAAGGCGCCAACCCGTTCCGCGAGATGCTCCAGCAGTTCGCGCCCGAGACGATCCGCTTCTTTCTCCTTTCCACCCACTATCGCCGGCCGATCGACTTCAGCGAGGAGCGAATCCGCCAGGTCGGCGTCGGGCTGGAGACCTTTTACCGGTTCTTCAAACGCTTCGAGCGCGTCAGCGGCGAGAGCTTCTACCGGCTCGACCGGCCGCGGCGGCGGAGCGACGGGGATTTTCAGCCGGGCGCGGATCGGCTCCTCAAGGACGTGGCCGAGTTTCGCGATCGCTTCCTCGAAGCGATGGACGACGATTTCAACACGGGCGGCGCGGCCGGCGTGCTGTTCGACCTGGTGCGGCGATTGAACAAGTTTGTCGACGACGAAAAGCTGGAGGAACCCGGCCGGCGCGACGAAGCCCGGTTGGCCTCGTTGCGGCGGGGCGCCGCGACGCTCGGCGAACTGGCCGGCACCCTGGGGATGTTCCGGGATCCGGCGGAGGAGAAATCGCCGGCCGGCGACGCGTTGGCCGCCCGGCTGATGGAACTGCTGATCGAGATTCGCGCAGAGGCCCGCAAGGCCAAGGACTTCGCCACGGCCGACCGGATCCGCAAGTCGCTGGCCGAGATCGGCGTGACGCTCGAGGATCGGCCCGGCGGAACCGACTGGACGATCGGATGAGCCGGTTCGCCCAACCGCGCGCTGGCCGGCCCGCCGGCGGGGAGGCGTCCAAGTCCGCGGCCGGGTCGCGGCGCTGGGCCGGAGAGCGGATCGTCCGGGTGCGATCGCGGAGGCAGAACCCCCTTTGAATCCGGCGGGCGGCGGATGACGGATCAGCAAACACGGATTCTCGGAGTCGATCCGGGGTTGAACACCACCGGCTACGGCGTCCTGGAGGCCCGCGGCAAACGCCTCCAGCTTTGCGAAGCGGGCGTGGTTCGCGGGGCGGCCCGCGGGAGCCTGACGCAGCGGCTCGGCAACATCCACAAGGGGATTGCCGAGGTGATCGCAGCGTTTCAGCCGGAAGTGATGGCGATTGAAGAGCTCTATTCACACTACAAGCGGCCGCGGACGGCGATCCTCATGGGCCACGCCCGCGGCGTGATTTGCCTGGCGGCCGCCCAGGCGGGACTCGAGGTCCACCATTACTCGGCCACGCAGGTCAAAAGCATCCTCACCGGTTCCGGCCGCGCTTCGAAAGGCCAGGTGCAGCGCGCGATCCAGCGGGAATTGGGCCTGTTGACGCTGCCCGAGCCCCCCGACGTGGCCGATGCCCTGGCGATTGCCATCTGCCACCATTATCTTAAGAGATTCTGATGCCAAGCCCCGCTTTCAGGGTGCCATCTTGATTACGAAGATCACGGGAAGACTGGTCCGGCTGCAAGACGACCGGGCGATTCTGGAATTGGACGCCTTCGAGTACGAGGTGCTGATCCCGGAATTCACCCGCCGCCAACTCCAGCAGGAACTGAACCGCGCGGTGAGTCTGCACACGATCCAGTACCTGGAAGGGAACCCGATGCAGGGCCGCATGGTCCCGCGGCTGGTGGGCTTTCTGACCGAAGTCGAGCGGGAGTTCTTCGAACTGTTCTGCTCGGTCGACGGGGTCGGGGCGAAGAAGGCCCTGCGGGCGATGATCCGCCCGGTCCGCGAGGTCGCCGCGGCGATCGAGGAGAGCGACACCAGATCGCTCGCGGCCCTGCCGGGCGTGGGGCCGGCCACCGCCGACCGGATCATCGCCAAGCTCCGGCGGAAGGTGCCCAAGTTCGCCCTGATGGCGGTCCGCAACGAGGCGGGGGCGGCCGGCGTCGAGCCCGACGTGATTTCCGAGACGTTTGAAGTCCTGCTCACGCTCGGGCATTCCGAGAGCGATGCCCGCCGGTTGCTCGACAAAGCCCTGGAAGCGAAAAAGAAATACAAGGACGTTCAAGCGTTGCTCGAAGCGATCTACCAGCACAGCCAGAAGACGTGAGCCGCGCCATGCTCCGGATCGACGGTTCCCGGGGCGAGGGCGGAGGCCAGATTCTCCGCACTTCGCTGGCCTTGGCGATGATCACCGGCCGGCCGCTGCACATCCGGCAGATCCGCGCCCGGCGAACCAGACCGGGCCTGATGCGCCAGCATCTGACGGCGGTGGAGGTGGAACAGGTCGACAAGGATGTCTGCGAGATTCGCCTGGGCGCGGCTTGCGGATGATCGCTCCAGCGATTCGGCCAGCGTGAGACAGCCTGCCGGCAGCCGCCGCTGAGAGCATCGGCGGGGCAAGCCCGCCTTGCCGCACGCCCCCGGTAGGCGATATATTTCGTAAAGTCTGTTTTCGACCGCGGGTTTCAGCAAGGTTCCAATCCCAGGATTCCGTGCCTCAAACCAAAGCTCGGGCCTTGTCCATTCTTACGATTGAACCTTGACCTTTGAACCTGTCTCTTATACACATCT
>LSQX01043242.1_pt1 | contig 56320 bp, 41 predicted proteins | sample 654561 | NCBI WGS metagenome assembly LSQX01 (sample SAMN04489861, study PRJNA283612) | anaerobic digester metagenome | isolation source: 4 biogas reactors fed with cattle manure at either 37C or 55C with and... | place: Denmark: Kongens Lyngby | collected 2014 | reverse complement strand
ATGTCCAAGTCCAGGGGCAATGTCATCAATCCCGATGATATTGTCAGGGAATTCGGCGCCGATACCTTGAGAATGTATGAAATGTTTATCGGCGATTTTGAAAGAAGCGTTCCCTGGTCCATGAACGGAGTGCGGGGCTGCCGCAGATTCCTGGACAGGGTATGGCGGCTGCAGGATATAATGGTGGATGACGAAAATATTTCGCCGGAAATGGAGACCAATATCCATAAAACCATAAAGAAGGTAAGCGAAGACTACGAGAACTTGAAATATAACACTGCCATCGCCGCCATGATGTCCCTGGTAAATGAATTCTATGCAGCAAACCGGGTAACCAAGGGCGAGCTTAAGACTCTCCTGATACTGCTTAACCCTGTAGCGCCCCACATAACCGAGGAACTTTGGACCATAATCGACAAGGATTCCCGGTTGATACACCAAACCTGGCCTGAATGGGATGAAAATAAGATAGTTGAAGAGACTGTGGAAATTGCCGTTCAATTTAACGGCAGGGTCAGAGGCAAGCTGGTTCTGCCTGCCGATGCGTCCGAAGAAGAGGCCAGGGAAGCTGCGTTGAATGATGAGAAGCTGAAAGGTTATTGGGAAGGAAAGAAAATCGTCAAGGTTATTTATGTACCAGGGCGGATATTGAACATAGTGGTAAAATAAAGTGTTTTGCTTAAAAGGCTCAGCCGCTGAAGCCATGCTGCCATAATGAGCAGCAAATGCCTGTGTATAAAGCAGAATAGCTTATTTGACTTACTTAGTATGGAGGAATAGGATGCCGGTAAAGATACCTGATAATTTGCCAGCAGCGCAGATACTGCATGATGAAAATATATTCGTAATGACGGAGAAGCGTGCCACTTCCCAGGATATAAGGCCGCTTAAGATAGCCATTTTAAATCTGATGCCCACCAAAGTGGTAACTGAAACCCAGCTGCTGCGGCTGATTGGTAATACACCGCTGCAGGTGGATGTTGTGCTGCTTCATATGGAATCCCATGTATCCAAGAATACTTCTGCCGAGCATTTGACTGCTTTTTACAGGACCTTTTCGGATGTTAAGGATGAAACCTTTGACGGTTTGATCATTACGGGTGCGCCGGTGGAACACCTGCCCTTTGAGGAAGTGGATTATTGGGAGGAACTGAAAGAGATCCTGGAGTGGAAGATCCATAATGTATTTTCCACATTCCATATATGCTGGGGAGCCCAGGCAGGCTTGTATTACCATTACGGCATTCCTAAGTACCATATGGGCAAGAAGCTTTTTGGTGTGTATCCTCACAAGGTAACCAAGAAAAATGTCAAGCTGCTGCGGGGCTTTGACGATGTGTTCTACGCGCCCCATTCCCGTTATACGGAGGTAAGGCGGGAAGACATTGAGAAGGTGCCTGATTTGGAGATTTTGGCAGAATCCCCCCAAGCAGGCATATATATTGTAGCTTCCAAGGATGAAAGACAGATATATGTTTCCGGGCATTCCGAGTACGATACCAACACTCTGCTGCTGGAATATGAGCGGGACATAGCCAAGGGGCTGGATATAGATCCTCCGGAAAACTACTTTCCTGATGATGATCCAAGCAAGCCGCCCCTGGTTACCTGGCGTTCCCATGCCAACCTGCTCTTTGCCAATTGGCTCAACTATTATGTATATCAGGAAACTCCTTATGATCTTAATCAGATTCGTTATTAGTGTGCATACCTTTGCTATTAAAAGGCATTGAATTTATAATATAGAAAAAGTTAACCTGTGAAAGGTAGATGAAGATACCCGCAGAAGGAAGGTAAGGATATAATGAAGCATCCCTTAAAAAACATTGTTGAAGCGCAAAAAAAAGGCATCCCCAAAGGAATTTATTCAGCATGCACTGCCAATGCATTGGTTCTCGAAGCTGTAATGGAAAGAGCCATGAAGGATGGCGAGTATGTTCTGATTGAGGCTACGGCGAATCAGGTTGACCAGTATGGCGGTTATACTGGCATGAAGCCAGCAGACTTTGCTGAGTTCGTATATAGTATAGCCAGTAAGACAGGCTTCCCTGAAGATAAGATTATTTTGGGCGGCGACCACCTAGGACCTCTTACATGGAAGGATCAGCCTGCCGAAAAAGCTATGGAAGAGGCAAAAGAACTGATACGGCAATATGTGATGGCAGGTTTTACTAAAATACATATTGATACCAGCATGCATCTGGGAGATGATGATGCCAATATCAAGCTGGATACAGAACTTATTGCTGAAAGGGGAGCAATTCTTGCAGATGTGGCGGAAAAAGCTTATACACAGCTGAAAAAAGAAAATCCCAGTGCACTCACTCCTGTATATGTTGTAGGCAGTGAAGTTCCAATTCCCGGGGGAAGCCAGGAAGAAGAAGAGGGAATACAAGTAACCAGCGTTGCTGATTTCCATGAAACTGTAGATGTATATAAGAAGACTTTTGAAAGATATAAACTTAAGGAAGTATGGGACAATGTTATAGCCGTAGTCGTTCAGCCGGGAGTGGAATTCGGCGATGATGTAGTTCATGAATATAACAGGGAAGCAGCAGCTGAATTGGCCAATGCCATTAAAAAATATCCAAATATAGTTTTTGAAGGCCATTCTACTGATTATCAGACACCTCAGGCATTGAAGGAAATGGTGGAGGACGGCGTTGCCATACTGAAGGTAGGCCCTGCCCTTACATTTGCGTTGAGGGAAGGACTATTTGCATTAAATCTGATTGAAAATGAGCTTTTTTATGGCAACAGCAATGTTAAGCTTTCGGGTTTCATGGAAGTATTGGAAAAAGTGATGTTGGAAAATCCGTCAAATTGGATTAAGCACTATCATGGAGATGAAAACAAGCTGCGCCTATCCAGAAAGTACAGTTTTTCCGACAGATGCAGATATTATCTTCCGGCAAAAGAAGTTAATGACGCTATTAATAAATTGTTTGATAATTTAAGATCAGTAGAGATACCTTTGGTGCTTATAAGCCAGTACATGCCGATTCAATATACAAAAATCAGGAACGGCCTTCTGAAAAATGATCCTGTAAGCTTGGTTAAGGACAGGGTAGTCAACTGCATTGATGAATATCTCTATGCCACCAGTGCAAAGTAACATTACAGGATGAATAAAAGAATAATTATATAAGAGAATCGCAGCGCCGATAAGTTGATGTTCAGTAAAATGAGATTTTTAATCGGCTGAACATAATTATCGGTGTTTTTTTATTTTGAAAATCCTATTTTCAAAGCTGATTGTTCTATGTTATAGTTAGTACGATATGTCAATTTAAGGGAAGGCAAGGGCAGGGCTCTGACATGCATAAAGGGAAAGCCGACACATTAAAAAACATACCTTTAAAAGACAAAATAGGGTATGGTGCAGGGAATCTCACCTTTGGGGTGGTTATGCAGATAATCTCCACCTATATGGTATTCTACTCCACCGTAATACATAAGCTGCCGGGCGGCATTATAGGTCTGGCAATTGGCGCAAGCGTGGTGTGGGATGCAGTAAGCGATCCCCTGATGGGGCATATCTCGGATAACACCAGTTCCAAAAGATTTGGAAGGCGGCATTTCTACATTCTTATAGGCACCTTTTCAACAGCCTTATTCAATTTTCTGCTGTGGGATCTGCCTCCTGCAATGGCGACGGCTTGGAAAATTGTCCTGGTAATTACCTTTCTTATGATAGTTAAAACAAGCACCACCATATATTCGGTGCCCCATACGGCTTTGGGCGCAGAACTTTCCGATGATTACAACGAGCGGAGTTCCATACAGGGAATACGTACTATATTCTTTATTCTGGGCCTTTTCAGTGCCAATGTTATGGGCATGTTCCTTTTTTTCAGGCCCACTCATGAATATCCCCAGGGGCAGCTGAACCCTGCGGCTTATCGGGATATGGGAACTGCCGCTTCCATAATTGCTCTTATATTTGGGCTAATATGTTATCTTTCTACCAAAAAATATATTCCCGCCTTGAATGAAAAGGCTGCAGCAGACAATTCTGAACCGGGCAATAAGCCAGGCGTCAGACATTTAATTGTAAGCATATCTTCAGCAATGAGAAATGCTGATTACAGGTATGTTGTGCTGGGTTATATGTTTACCAACATTTCATCGGCCCTCATCGGCTCCATAGGCATGCATGTATTTACCTATACCTTTAGATTCGGGAATTATGGAATAGCCCTTATATTCGGCGTACTGTTCGGCATGAGCATTCTTTCCCAGCCCGTATGGGTGAAAATATCAGAAAGAATTGATAAAAAACCTTCCGTTATTCTGGGGTTAGGTTCAACCTTGGTTTCAGCATTCTATTTTCTGATTCTGGTTTTTCTGAAGGATTCAGTTGCAGGCCAGGTGAGGTGGTTCCTGCCCTTTGCGGCTTTGTCCGGTTTTGGGATGGGCGGGCTTTTTACCATGCCCCTGTCCATGGTGGCGGATACCATAGATGTGGATGAACTGGCAACCGGCGAGAGGAAGGAAGGATTATACTACGGCTGCATGACCTTGTGTTATAAGCTGTCCCAATCGGCAGCCATTTTCATACTGGGAGTTTTTCTGGATCTGATAAAATTTGATTCCAGCCTGCCGGCACAGCCATCCGGCACGGTGCTGGCTTTAGGCATAATACTGGCTGCAGGGTGCATTTTAAGCATCGGCACCGCCATTTTATGCTATGCCAGATATAAACTGAATAAAAGCAGGATTGAAGAAGTTCAGCGGCAGCTGTAACCTTGTCCCTTTTTCGCAGAAACTGTCTAAAAATAAACCCCCTTGCATATACCTTTTATGTAAGGGGGTGTTTTGGTTGAAAATTTTCTTCTTGCCTAAAAACAGTCTCAAATGGGGCATCGCTCTCATAGTTGTGTTAATTGTTGTTTTAATACTCTTTATTAAGGGCTTTTGAATATTATGATCTAAGCCGTTCTATCTCCTTGAAAAATCCAGGAAAAGATACATCCACCCATTGTCCGTCGGTGATTATGGTCTCACCTTCAGCAATCAGGCCGGCTATGGCTGCCATCATGGCAATCCGGTGATCCATATGGCAGGTAACGGTATTGCCGGTAAGCGGGGCGGGGCCGTGAATTATCAGGCCGTCTTCAGTGGGTTCTATATTGGCACCCAGGGCTCTAAGGCACTGTACTACCGCATCTATACGATTGGATTCCTTCACCTTAAGTTCAGCAGCATCCCGGATTACGGTGGTGCCTTGGGCCTGGGTTGCTGCCAAAGCCAGTATGGGGATTTCGTCTATCAGGCGGGGAATCATGCTCCCCCCTATTTCTATGCCCTTGAGCCGGGAATAACTTGCTGTTATATCCCCTGCAGGCTCTCCGCCGGACTCATCTATATTTTCAATGGTTATGTCAGCCCCCATTTGCCTGTATGCATCCAATATCCCTGTTCTGGTAGGGTTTATGCCTATTCCCCTCATGGTAATGCGGGAGCCGGGCACCAGCAGGGCGGCTGTAATAAAATAGGCAGCGGATGAGATATCACCGGGTATGCGGATATCCTGTCCATAAAGTTCCCGGGCAGGGTAAGCGGTCAGGGTAAGGCCCTGGGCTTCAACTCTCCCGCCAAAACGGCGCAGCATTATTTCTGTATGATCCCTGGACAGGGCAGGCTGATGGATGACAGAAGGGGAGCCGGTATACAGGGAGGCTAATATTATGGCGGATTTGACCTGGGCACTGGCAACCGGCAGGGCATATTCAATGCCTTTCAGCCTGCCTCCCCTGATAGTCAGGGGCAGGGTGCTGTTTTCTGATTCAATATCTGCTCCCATGCGCTTTAAGGGCTCGATTATACGGCCCATGGGCCGTTTTCTCAGGGACTGGTCCCCGTCCAGTATAGCTTCAAATGACTGGCCGGCCAGGATTCCTGCCAGCAGGCGGGCGGTGGTGCCGGAATTGCCTACATATAAGGGCTTGCCAGGTTTTTTTAACCCATGAAGGCCTTTGCCCTGGATGATGACCTCAGTATCTTTGCTGCCATCGTCCTTTAATACAGATTCCAATTCGATCCGGATACCCATCTGCTGAAATGCCTTGATGGTGTTCAGGCAGTCATCCCCGGCAAGAAAATGGGACAACCTGCTTGTTCCTCTTGCAATGGCGCCCAGCATGACGCCTCTGTGGGAGATGGACTTATCTCCCGGTATAACCGTCTCGCCGATCAGCTGCCGGACTGGTCTGATCACTGCACGCATGGGTTTATCTCCTTTCTCAACCAGCGTATGTCATCATCCCATATAGGCATGACAGCCGGATTTGTTTAAAACTTCAACTGCCTTCTCCTGGGCAGCCTGGTCGTCCAGCGTCAATACCAGGCAGCCCGGTTCGTTTTCCCGGCTGTTGATAATCCTGATGTTTTTTATGTTAATGTGGTGTCTGCCCAGTATGGTGGTTACGTGCCCTATAATGCCGGGCCTGTCCTCCACGTCCACATAGATCTGGTAATAGGGCAGAAGGTACAGGCTTTCAGATGAGGGTATCTCCTCCCGGTAATCCCTTGCTTCCTTGTAAAAGCTTTCAATTGCCGGTACATTATCCTTTTCCAGATCATTTTTAAATGCTTTCAGGCAGTTGATTATTTCCGATACCAGGGGCAGAATCTGTTCCTTGTTGGACAGGCAGATGTCTCTCCACATTTTTGGATTGGAGGATGCAATCCGGGTTATATCCTTAAAGCCGCCGGCTGCCAGTTTCCGGATAAAACCTTCAGAGCTGTCCGCTTCCTTTACCGTATTGACCAGGGCAGCAGCAACAATATGGGGAAGATGGCTGACTGCTCCCACAATTTTATCATGGATAAGGGGATCCAAAATCAGAGGTATGGCGCCGGTGGAGGAAATCAGGTTCTTGAGTTCCTCCAGGGCTGATCTGGGCGTATCCTCTCTGGGGGTTAGAATATAATAGGCGTTTTCAAACAGATGGGCAACAGAGGCGGAATAGCCGGAACGTTCTCCTCCGGCCATTGGATGGCCTCCGATGAAATAAACGTCTCCGGGAAGTATTTGCTCTGCCTCTTTCATTATGCTTGATTTAATGCTGCCCACGTCGGTTATGACAGTGCCCGGTCTGACAACCTGCCCTAAGGAGCTTAGCATCTCAGGCATCCGGCTGACAGGCGTACACAGAAAAACAAATTGTGAATCCGACACAGCGCTTTCATCTAACTTATTGCAGATATGGTCAACTGTGCCCTCCTCCTTGGCCAGACGAAGGTTTTCCGGACTGGTGTCAACTCCGGTTATAATAAAATCATGGTTGGTGCGGCGAAAGGCCTTGGCCAGGGAGCCTCCTATCAGGCCTAAGCCTGCTATGGTAATCTTTTTGGTGCTCATATCTATATCTCCCGTCCAAGAATTACTGCAATTTTCCTGATGTCTTCCATCAAGGCAGTAAAGCTGTCATAGTTCAAAGATTGGGGCCCGTCAGACAAGGCTTCCTTGGGATTGGGATGCACTTCGACTATAAGGCCGTCTGCTCCTGCTGCAATGGCAGCCCTGCTCATGGGGATTACCAGTTTCCATCGGCCGGTGCCGTGGCTGGGATCTGCAATTACCGGCAGATGGCTCAGTTCCTTAACCGCCGGAATGCTGCTTATATCCATGGTATTGCGGGTATAGGTTTCAAAGGTGCGGATACCCCGTTCACATAATATAATATTGTAGTTCCCTTCGTTCATAATATATTCGGCCGCATTCAACCATTCCTCAATTGTTGCGGAAAGGCCTCTTTTCAGGATAACCGGCAGCCTGCTCCTGCCCACTTCCTGCAACAGGTGAAAATTCTGCATATTCCTGGCACCGATCTGTACTATGTCGGCATATTTGGCCACCTGCTCCAGTGAACGGGTGGACACTGCTTCGGATACGATTAAAAGCCCTGTTTCTTTCCTGGCCTGGGCCAGGATTCTGAGCCCTTCTTCCTCAAGACCCTGGAAAGAATAAGGTGAAGTTCTGGGTTTATATGCGCCGCCTCTTAAGAAAGTTACCCCTTGCTCTTTCAGGAAACGGGCAGTAGAGATGACCTGCTCTTCGCTTTCCACGGCACAGGGCCCGGCCATGACAACTATCTTGTTTCCGCCGATTACCTGACCGTTCACCTTAATGGTTGTGCTTTCCGGATGAAATGCCCGCCCTGCAAGTTTGTAGGGCTCTAAGATGTGCACAACCCGGTCGACGCCGGGCATGAGTTCCAGCGGTGTTTCCGCCAGCTTGCGCTTATCGCCGATAACTCCTATAATGGTCCGTTCAGAGCCTTCTGAGATGTGAACACCGAAATCAAGATTTTTTAGGAGCTTTTCAACTCCTGCAATTTCTTCCTTGGTTGCCTTAGGCTTCATTACTATTACCATGCTTCTAAAACCTCCAATAACAACTGTTTTCTACCATACTTCCATGCTTCATGTAACCGGCTGCAGGTTTATTTCTCAGGCCAGCAGCTTAAATGTCAGCATATTTATTAAGAATTTCATTGCGGGCTGCATCCAGGGCCTTAAGAACCAGTTTGGTGTCGATATCACGGAAAACCTTAACTTTTCCCGGAGCAACAGGCAGAACAAAAACAATTCTGCTTCCTACATTTTTCTTATCATGCTGCATCCAATTAAGAAGCTCCTGGCTGTTTAAATCCGGCATTAAAGTCGGCAGACCGGCCCGGGAGATAATTTTTGAAATTCTTGATATGTAGTCCGGTGAAATAAAGCCGGAAAGCTGCGCTATATAGGCTTCTGCTATCATGCCTATGGAAACGGCTTCTCCGTGGGTATAGGTGCCGTATCCGGTTGCTGCCTCAATGGCGTGGCCTACGGTATGCCCGAAGTTAAGGATGACCCGGAGGCCGGTTTCCTTTTCATCCTTGGCTACCACATCTGCCTTGATCTCACAGGAACGGTGAATGGCCTGTATCAGGGCTTCAGTATCCCGCAAAGCAAGTGATTCCTGGCTGGATTCCAGCCAGGCAAGAAAGGTCTCATCCCGGATAATGCCGTGTTTGATAAGTTCAGCCATGCCGGAGGAAAATTCCCTCCCGGGCAGGGTCCTGAGGGTTGATACATTAATAAGAACGCATTCAGGCTGATAAAAGCTGCCTATTATGTTCTTGGCCATGGGGTGGTTAACGGCAACCTTGCCGCCAATGCTGCTGTCCACCTGGGCCAGCAGGGATGTAGGAATCTGTATGAAAGGAATTCCCCGCATATAGGTGGAGGCTGTAAAACCGGCCAGGTCGCCTATTACGCCGCCGCCCAGGGCAGCTATCAGGGAATGCCGGTCCAAACCTGCTTCCAAGGCTTTGGTATACAGCTCTTCTGCCTGCTGAAGGCTTTTGGAGGCTTCGCCCGGCGGTACCACAGCCGTTGCAGTAACCATACCCCAGGTTTCAAAGGCTTCTTTCACAGGATTATGGTACAATTCATGCACATTTTCATCCGTAATAATGAGCATTTTCCTGCCCTTCAGGCTGCCCTGCCTGTTTTCCAGGCAAGCACGGGCTTTTTCAAACAAAGTGCTCCAATTATCATCCAGAAATATTGGGTAGGATTTTTCAGCCAGATCAACCCAAATACTCTTCAATGCCCTCATCCCCACTGATTTGATTTCTAAGATTGTATAATTACAGGGCTGAAAAGTCAAGAATGAACTAATATAAGCCAGCATTGGTATAATTTAGCACAACACTTCGTAAAATAATCTTAATTGATTCTTCTATTTACTGTGAAATATGTTACAATAGAGAAGGGAAAACGGGATTCTTATCGAATTGTACATAGTACGCTGGGAATGAAATCCTGATCGCTTCTGGTTTATTCATTTACCTGAAAAAAACGAATGGGGGAATGTTGATGAAGAACTACACAACCGACAAAATCCGCAACATCGGTATCATTGGTCACGGCGGTGAAGGAAAGACAACTCTGACTGAAGCCATGCTGTTCAATGCCAAGGCAACCGATCGCTTCGGCCGGGTGGAAGACGGAACCACCACTACCGACTATGATCCTGAAGAGATAAAAAGAAAGATCTCCATCAGTGCTGCAGTTGCACCATTTGAGTGGAAGCAGCATAAGGTCAATGTAATAGATGTTCCCGGGTACTTCGACTTCGAAGGTGAAATGACCAGCGCCCTTCGCGTAGTGGAGAGCGCCTGCATCGTTGTGGGTGCCGTTTCAGGTGTAATTGTTGGTACAGAAAAGGCCTGGGATTACTGCAAGGAATATAAAATTCCCAGAATCATTTTTGTCAACCAAATGGATCGGGAAAATGCCAATTTCAATAAAGTTATTGATCAACTTAAGGAATTGTACGGCACTGCCATAGCTCCCTTCCAGGTTCCCATCGTGGAAGGCGGAGAGTTTAAAGGCTATGTGGATATTATAAGCATGAAAGCCTTTGAGTACAAGGGCAAGGATGTTGCTGAAATATCCATACCTGACAGCATGCAGGATGAAGTGGAATCCCTTCGCACTGTTCTGGTGGAAGCAGTTGCTGAAACCAGTGAAGAACTGATGGAAAAATACTTTGAGGGCGAAGAATTTACAGAAGAAGAGATCCGCACGGCTATCCGCCAGGGCGTTTTAGCAGGCGATGTAGTACCGGTATTATGCGGTTCTGCAGTTAATAACCAGGGTATAACCACACTGATGGATACCATAATAAACTATCTGCCCGCTCCGGGAGAATGCCAAAAACCTGCCGGAGAGAATCCGAAAACCGGAGATGCGGTTGAAAGAACCTATTCTGCTTCTGAACCCTTCTCTGCACTGGTATTTAAGACGGTGGTTGACCCGTTTGTGGGCAAGCTGTCTCTCTTCAAGGTTATGTCCGGAGAGCTTACTACAGGCTTGAGCGTATATAATCCCAACAGGGAAAAGGCAGAAAAAATCAATAATATTTATATGCTGAGAGGCAAAAAGCAGGAATCCATCGACAAGGTAGTTCCCGGCGACATAGCTGCAGTTGCCAAGCTGCAGGTTACCATGACCGGAGATACCCTATGTGATCAGTCAGACCCCGTGAAATATGAAGGAATCCGATTCCCACAGCCTTCTATATCCCTTGCTGTATATCCTGAAAAGGAAGGGGAGGAAGAAAAGGTATTTGGTGGATTGAACCGCCTGATGGAAGAGGATCCTACCTTCACAGTTGAGAACAATCAGGAAACCGGTGAAATGCTGATTTCCGGTATAGGTGAAATGCATTTGGAGATTATCTCCAAGAGACTTCAGAATAAATTCGGCGTGGGCATTGTGTTTAATGAGCCCAAGGTTCCATACAGAGAAACCATCCGCAAGTCCATAAAGGCTGAAGGAAGGCATAAGAAACAGACCGGCGGCCACGGACAATACGGCCACGTATGGATTGAGTTTGAGCCCCTGCCGGATCCGGAGCAGGAATTCGAATTTGTGGATAAGATTGTGGGCGGCGTTGTACCCAAGCAGTATATCCCGGCTGTTGACAAGGGCCTGCGGGAATGCCTGGTAAAGGGAGTGCTGGCCGGATACCCCATGGTGGGCATCAAGGCTACCCTGTACGATGGTTCTTACCACAGCGTAGACTCTTCAGAAATGGCATTTAAGATAGCTGCAGCCCTGGCTTATAAAAAACTGGAAGATGCAGATCCGGTACTGCTTGAACCCATTATGAGGGCTGAAGTAATCGTGCCCGATGAATACATGGGAGACATTATCGGTGACCTTAACAAGCGCCGCGGCAGAATTTTGGGCATGAATCCGCTGGGCAACGGCATGCAGGAGGTTGTGGCAGAAGTTCCCCAGGCTGAAATGGCCAAGTATGCTACGGATCTTCGTTCCATGACCCAGGCCAGAGGAAGCTTCAAGATGGAATTTGTCCGCTATGAAGAAGTTCCTGCCAATATCAGCGCCAAAATAGTGGAGCAGGCCCGGCAGGCAAATGAACAGCAGTAATTAAGCAGATCCAATTAAAAAACAAACCAGAGCGATTCAAGAGCCGTTGAGAAACGGCTCTTTTTATGTATATACATATATCTGCATACTTGCAGTATTTATGCCTAAATATGGTATACAGGTGAATTAGTACGCATATATTACAGAATTGTAACATTATCGTAATAATCTATTTACAAGCTGAAATGGCAAGTAAGCCGGATTTTGACATTCTCCCGGTGCTGAACCTATAATTACAACCATCCAGGTTGACATAATTTATACAGCATCGGGGGGTTTATTAATGAAGAAAAAGGTAAAGGAAAGTATACGAAGATTATGTAAGTCAAAGAGGTTAATTAGAGGTACAGCCGTATTTGTACTGGCGGTTATGCTGCTGCTTCCGGCCGGCAATGCCCTGGCAGCAGGCCTGCTGAGGCTGGGCAGCAGGGGGGAAGAGGTCACCAGGCTGCAGCAGGAACTGAAAAACAGGGGTTACTTTACATATTGGAGAACCACAGGTTATTTTGGAACCATTACCCAGGATGCGGTAATTCGTTTTCAGAGGGATCACGGACTATTGGTTGACGGAATTGTAGGCCCGCAGACCCGTTCGGCCTTATACGGCGGTTCGGCATCAAACCGCAGCGGGGTTACCAAATGGGACAGGGACAATATCTACTGGCTGGCCAGGATAATCCATGCTGAGGCAGCAGGGGAGCCCTACTTAGGGCAGGTGGCAGTGGGCAATGTGGTAATGAACCGTGTAGCTTCTCCCGGCTTTCCCAATACAATTTACAATGTAATCTTCCAATACACCAATGGAATCCCGCAATTCAGCCCGGTGGCAGACGGCACAATCTACAACACTCCCAGCGCGTCCTGCATGAAGGCGGCTGAAGATGCATATTGGGGCAGCAAGCCTGTTGGGGGAGCCCTGTTCTTCTTCAACCCTAAGAAGTCATCCGGCTCATGGATCGTGAGAAACAGGCAGTATGTAACCACCATAGGCAATCATGCCTTTTATAAATAGTAAAATTATTGAAAGTGCAGGATAATAGTGGTAATATAAAAGTGTAAGAATCAAATAGGCCTTTCTCTCCTTAATGGGGAGCAGGCCTTTTTGTTAAGCGGCACGGAATGGCAGGAAGGAATGAAGCAAGGCATGAGGGACAGAATACTGATGATTCTGCTGCAGAATCAGAACAGTTTTATCTCAGGCGGTGAAATCAGCAGCAAGCTGGGAGTCAGCAGAACAGCAGTATGGAAGATTATCGAGCAGCTGAGGGAAGAAGGGTTCCATATTCAATCCAGATCCAATAAGGGGTATAAGCTGGTTCAAATACCGGATAAATTGGATGAAACCGTGCTGCGCTATTATCTTAAATCCCGAAAACTGGGGCAGCTTGTAGAACTTCATGATGCCATAGGCTCAACCAACAGCAGGGCAAAGGAGCTGGCCCAGGAAGGAGCCGTCCATGGAACCCTTGTGGCAGCGGAAGAGCAGAAAACGGGAAGAGGAAGGCTGGGGCGGTCCTGGAGCTCTCCTCCCCGAGTAGGCCTTTGGATGTCGGTAATCATGCGGCCTGGCTTTCCACCTCACTTTGCGCCGAAAATGACAGTTCTGGCAGGTTTGGCCGTGCTGCGGGCCATCAGATCCATCACCGGCCTCAGGGCATCAATAAAGTGGCCCAACGATATTATCATCAACTCCAGAAAGGTATGCGGAATCTTGACCGAAATGCAGGCTGACCTGGATTTGATTGAATATGTAATAATCGGCATAGGGATGAATGTGAACACAATCATGGACGGTTTTCCTGAAGAAATCAGGGATTCCGCCACTTCTCTCTTTTTGGAATGCGGAAAAAAGGTGGACAGGTGCAGGCTGATGGCTATGATACTGGATGAGCTGGAAGTTTTATATGAGGAATACGAGAAAACTGCAAGTTTCAAAGGTATATTGGATGAATTCAAAGAAAACTGCATTACCCTGGGGCGCCATGTCCGCGTGGTCAGCACCAGCGGCCAATGGGAAGGCACAGCCGTGGACCTTACTGACAATTGCGAACTGCTTGTAGAGCTCAGCGACGGCTCAAAGCGGGCAGTTATGTCAGGGGATGTGTCTGTCCGGGGCATAGCAGGGTATATATAATCAGATGGGTAATTTGGTTTAATCATAACTATTTGTTGATTAAAAGCTTAGAAATCGCAGAATATATGATATACATGGTTGAAATGGATGAATCTTAATGGGAACAAACTATTCAGACAGCAGAAAGGAACAGGCGCTTAAACTGCTTAAGCAGCGATTTGGATACAGTGAATTCCGATCAGGGCAATGGGAGGTAGTTGAGCACATTCTTAAAGGGAAAAATGCCATTGCCGTAATGCCCACCGGCAGGGGGAAATCCCTTTGCTATCAGCTGCCGGCCTTGATGATGCCGGGCATCACAATTGTCATATCACCTCTGATTTCACTAATGAAGGATCAGGTGGACAGCCTGATGGAAAAGGGAATTCCTGCTTCATTTATCAGCAGCGCTTTGCCCGATCATGAGGTGGAGCAGCGGATAAGCAAAATGAAGGACGGGAGCTATAAAATTGTATATATAGCTCCGGAACGGTTTCATTCAGATGCATTTGCGGCAGCTCTAAAGAATATCAGGGTATCCTTTATAGCAGTGGATGAAGCCCATTGCATTTCCCAATGGGGGCATAATTTCAGGCCTGCTTATCTAAAGATTAAGGACTTGATCAGAACTGTAGGAAACCCTGTGGTGGCGGCCTTTACCGCAACAGCCAATGAGCGGGTACAGAAGGACATGGTTACGCTTCTGGGATTGTCCCAGTGCCGGGTTTTTATCAGCAGCTTTGACCGGCCCAACCTGGAATTTCGCATAGAAGAGCCCGAATCCCCCGATGCCTACGTGCTGAACTATGTGAAAGCCCATAGGGAAGAGGCAGGAATCATATATGCAGCTACCCGCAAGAAAGTTGAAAACTTGTATTTCTACCTTCGAAACAAAGGGATAGAAGCAGCCATGTACCATGCCGGCTTGACTGCCGAACAGCGAAACCGCCAGCAGGACAGCTTTATAAACGGCCGCGCCCAGGTTATAGCAGCTACCAATGCCTTTGGTATGGGCATTGATAAGAGCGATGTCCGCTACATAATACATTATAATATGCCGATTTCCATGGAAAGCTATTACCAGGAAGCAGGCCGGGCAGGCCGGGATGGGGAAAGGGCGGTATGCATACTCCTGAAAAATCCTGAGGATTATCGTTTAAACCAATTTTTAATAAACGGCAACTATCCACCGGTCAAGGCAGCGGAGAGCCTGTTTAAAAGGATTCGTAAGCGCAAGGCCTCCGGCGTTCCATTGGAGGTTCTGCTGGGCAGGGGTTACTCCGGATACTCCATGCGGGAGAGTGCGTTGAAGAAGATAATTGAGTATGGTTATGCAGAAATACGAAACGGCATGGTGTTTCCCACGGATAAGGATAAATTTACCCTTACACAGAAGGAAATTGACAGGCATAAAAAGATTGAACTGGAAAAGCTGGATGCCATGATGGGATATTTCAAAGAGAAGAACTGTCTGCGTTCATATATCCTGCGCTACTTTAACGAGGAACCGAAAAATGAGCAGTGCGGCAATTGCAGTTTATGCTTCAATAGGGCGGGGCAGAACAATTCCGATCTGATGAATCGGATATTGGCTCATATCTTTGGACAATAAGCAAATATTCGGAGGTGCATTTCATGCATTACAAGGAAAAGTATAACCTGTGGCTGAACAGCCCCATAATTGACCGGGAAACAAAGCAGGAGCTGCTGGATATCCAGGGGAACGAAAAGGAGATAGAGGACAGGTTTTACAAGGATCTGGAATTTGGAACGGCTGGCCTTCGTGGGAAGATAGGTGCCGGATCAAACCGGATGAACAAGTATACCGTCGGCATGGCAACCCAGGGATTGGCAAACTATATCTGTAAAAAGGGGGAAGAAGCAAAGAAGAAAGGTGTTGTAATAGCCTATGATTCCCGCAGGATGTCTTCTGACTTTGCCTTGCATGCAGCCCTGGTGCTCTGTGCCAATGGGATTAAAACCTACCTGTACAAGCAAATGCAGCCTACGCCGATTTTATCCTTTTCCATAAGGGAGCTGGGTACCATTTCCGGCATTGTAATAACTGCCAGCCATAATCCGCCGGAATACAATGGATATAAGGTTTACTGGAGCGACGGCGCCCAGGTGTCGCCTCCCATGGACAGGGAGATAATTGAAGAGGTAAGCCGGGTTAAGGGTTTTGAAGATATCAAAAAAACAGACGAAAAGGAAGCCCTGGAAAAAGGCCTGCTTTTATACATAGACGAAGAAGTGGTTTCCAGATACATAGAGAAGGTTACAAATCTTTGTATAAACAAAAGCCTGATTGAAAAATACGGGAAAGAATTAAAAGTAGTTTATACCCCGCTGAACGGCACAGGCAATAAGCCGGTGCGCCGGGTACTGAAGGAACTGGGGTTTGAACACGTATTTGTAGTACCTGAACAGGAACTTCCGGATCCGGATTTTTCCACAGTAGGTTATCCCAATCCCGAGGATAAAAAGGTTTTTGCCCTGGGCATAGAACTGGCTGAAAAACATGATGCCGACCTGATTATAGCCACCGATCCAGACTGTGACCGGATAGGGGTGGTTGTTAAGAACAAAGAGGGTGAATATGTTGCTTTAAGCGGAAACCAGATCGGAGCCCTTATTGTGTATTATGTATTGAGCGGATTAGAAGCCCAGGGCAGGCTGCCAGAGAACAGCTATATTGTAAAATCCATAGTAACCAGCGAACTGGGACGGGTAATTGCAGATTCTTTCGGCGTTGCCACCATGAATACCTTAACCGGTTTTAAGTTTATATGCGGCAAGGTTAGGGAAATTGAAGAGAGAGATCCCGGCAAAACCTATATCATGGGTTATGAGGAAAGCCATGGCTATGTTGTGGATGATTTTGTACGGGACAAGGACGGCGTTATTGCATCCATGTTCATGTGTGAAATGGCTGCCTGGTATAAATCAAAAGGCATGACCTTATATGAAGGACTGATCGATCTGTGGGAGAAATACGGGTACTATGCGGATAAGGTCAAATCCATACAGATGGAAGGCAGGGAAGGGATGGAGAGAATCCAGCAGCTTATGAATAATTTAAGAGACGCCCAGCTTAAGGAGGTAGCCGGAATACCTGTTGTCCGCATTGAAGATTATTATCAGGGCGAAGCATACAATCTTGAAGATGGCAGTACTGAAAGAATAGACTTTCCTGTTTCCAATGTATTGAAATTCTATCTCAAGGATAATTCCTGGTTCAGCGTGCGTCCGTCCGGCACGGAACCCAAGGTTAAATTTTATTTTTCCACTGTTGGAAGCAGCTTGCAGGAAGCTGAAGCTAAAAACGAGAAATTGATAAAAGCGGTGGATGACATGATCTGACCTTTTATCCTTCGGCAATGGGTGATGCCAGATGAAAAATATTAACAGGTGGTTTTTCTTAAGCCTGTGTTTATGGCTGATAATCCCTGTTTTTGCAGAGGCCAGAGCAGAAATGCATGTACCTTTGCTGCAGCAAGAGCCGGCTTTTCATAAGGAGGATATGCAAAACATATCTGAACAGGATGCATCTATAAGCGTCTCAACGGATGGCAGGCATAGTTATAAAACGAAAGAAGGAATTGAGATTATCAGCTATGTGGATACCTGGCCGGAAAGCCGGCTGCGCGAAGTGGCTGAAGAATTATATCGCAACCGCCATGGCATAGAAATAGAATACCTGTCCAGGGTGGAAATCTATCCCGGGAAGGAACAGAGCGGAAATGAAAGGGTATCGGCCAGCTATGATATGGAGCTGCATGAAATAAATATCCCGGTTGACCTTTCCGGGTTTTTGCCTGCGGATTACAGAATAAAAGTGCCGCTGGAAAAGGGTGTAATCCGCATATACAGGGGGGAAGAAAAGACGGAGATAGAGGATTTAGCCATAGTGCTTTCCCATGAATACGGGCATCACTTTACCTTTTTCCATTTTGATGAGAATTTTACATCTGATAAATATAAGGAAAGCACCTATTATAAGGTTAGAAGGCTCTATCAATATCCGGAAGTTAACGGAGAGGCCAGCTATGATGAAAGAATTCACCGCTGGAGCATTTTTGAAATAGCTGCAGAAGACTATCATCAGCTTTTAGGCTCTCCTACAGGCAAAAAAACAACCCGGTATCTGGATATATCCCAAAAAATGGGCAGCCCGACCTATCAGCGCATAAATACTGCCAGCCGTGAAGATTATAACGCCATACCCCAGGAAAACTGGAATATTCCCCTGGCTTCACAGGTAGAAGGGCTGTATGAGTATTTTATATCATTTCTGAATGAAGAGCCGGATGCAACAGTAATGAATATGCTCTCAGATCCTGAGGATACTGATATGCCTGTTTTGTCCTATCGAGTGGAGGAAGAATTTAACTTTAAGAGGTATATAATAGAATGGAATGAGGCAGCAGCCGAAGATTCAGAGAAACCGGTATATACCTTGGTAGCCTTTGACAATGAGAACCGGTTGATACCCATTAAAACTGTGTTTCCCGGGGAGAAAACCTTCGCAGTGGTAGGTACGGTTACTCAGATAATAGATTCCTATATATACTATTATCAGGACGGCCTTGACCGGGGAAGTCTTGATTTCAGGCTTTATATCCAATACCCTGACGGATGGGTTACTGCAAGTGAAGATTTGACAGTGAACTTTAATTAGGATTGCACAATGTTTTCTTTTTCGCTTTACGAATCAATAAGTATGCTATAGCGGAAAGCAGAGCCAATCCAGCTCCGATTCCAAGAATGAGCTGGTTTTTTGTGTTTTTTTTGTCCAGACTGGCATGAATCATCAGTGTTTTGTATTCGCCGGGACGCAATGTCCATGAATAGCGGACAGCATTTTTCCCTTTAACTTCTTCTGTTTCGTCTGCATTGGTATTTACTGTCTGCCCCGGCAAGGTAATGTGGAATTTCGCCTCACTGGTTTCGAAAGCTTCTTCTGCCAGCTTTCGAATATCTGAAGGCAGTATGTCCAATGCCTTTTGGTCAACTATGTTTCTCAGATCTATGTCAATTTTTATTTTATACACACTTTGAAATACACTGGGTTCATAGTCCCATGAAAAGTCTTGTATTATGGATGGAAGTGCATCAAAACCCAGCATGCGGCTGTCTGCCTTGCTGAAGTCTTCGATTTTTATGGTTTTGTCTGCCTCTATGCCTATATATCCTTCTTCATGATATAGGGAAACGGAGAATCCGTTGAGCTCAGCTTCTTCCATGGCCGCATCGACCATGTCCTGAATATCGGCATAGGCTTCAGCCTGACGGGAAGCAGCAATTATGTATCTGGCCTCAACAGTACCGTTTTCTTCAATTGTATAGTGCATTTCAAGTTTAGTGCAGCCGGATAATAACAAAAGGGCTGCTGTTAACCAAACAATAAAACAAAAACGTTTCAGAAGGAACCCTCCCTCCATTGCCTTTATTCTAACACAGCAGTCATTTTGCTGTCTATCTGCTGTCCTAACTTGATTTCAAATAATCCGATGTCTTATAATGGTTATGTTGATTTCAGCCGTTTAAGTACAAGAGAGCAAAATATTTGGAGGAAGTTTGATTGAAAAACAATAAACTATTGCGCGTACTGGTTTCTTACTATAAGCCTCATTACAAGCTTTTCTTTCTGGACATTTTTTGTGCCTTGATAATCGCACTGATAGATTTGTTCTTCCCCATGCTTACCAGGGAAGTTATTGGAACCATTCTGCCTGCCGGGCAGATGAGAACCTTCTGGCTCTTTGTTATAGGAATGCTGGCACTGTATTTGCTCCGAACAGGGCTGCAGTACGTAGTAATGTACTGGGGGCATATATTGGGAGTAAGAATGGAATATGACATGCGCAGGGATTTGTTCTCCCATTTACAGACCCTGCCTTTTAGTTTTTATGACCAAAACCGCACAGGGCATATTATGTCCCGTATGGTTAATGATTTGAATGAAATAACCGAATTGGCCCATCATGGCCCTGAGGACCTGTTCCTCTCAGCCATAATGCTGATAGGCTCATTCTTTCTGCTGATGTATGTTGAATGGCGCCTGGCCCTGATTGTTTATCTGATAATACCTGTAATGATCTGGTTTGCGCTGAAGTACAGAAAACGCATGAATCAGGCCTTTAAAGAAATGCGGATAAAGCTGGCAGACGTGAATGCCCAGCTGGAGAGCAGTATTTCCGGCATCCGGGTTTCAAAATCCTTTACCAATGAAGAATACGAAAAAAAGAAATTTGGTGAAGGAAACAAGCGGTTCAGAGCTTCCAAGTATGATGCTTATAAATACATGGCTGTTTTCCACACCGGCATGGAGCATTTCGCCAACATGCTGAGCGTGGTGGTAGTGGCTGCAGGCGGATACTTTATATACAGGAAGTGGATGGAGGCAGCCGATCTTCTTGCCTTTATCATGTATGTCAGTGTCTTTTTGCAGCCAATACGCCGGATGATCAACTTTATGCAGCAGTTTGAGTCCGGCATTACAGGGCTGGAGCGGTTTGTGGAAATCATGGAAGTTAAGCCGGATATAGTGGATGCGCCGGATGCCCGGGAATTGAAGGATGTACGGGGAGAAATTGTATTTGAAAATGTCAGTTTTTCCTATGACGGAAACGAAAAGGTGCTGGAGAATATAAACATCACCATCCCGGCAGGCCAGACAGTGGCTCTGGTGGGGCCTTCCGGAGGAGGCAAGACAACACTTTGCCACCTGATTCCCCGGTTCTATGATATAAAACAGGGCAGCATAAAAATAGACGGAGAGGATATCCGGAATTACACCCTTAAATCCCTCAGGCAGAATATAGGACTGGTTCAGCAGGATATATTTCTCTTTGCCGGCACCATAGGGGAAAACATACGCTATGGAAGAATAGATGCTACGGATGAAGAGGTTGTTGAGGCGGCCAAAAAAGCCAATATACATGATTTCATCATGAGCCTGCCTGACGGCTATGATACCCAGGTAGGAGAGAGAGGTCTTCGCCTGTCCGGCGGACAGAAGCAGCGTATTTCCATAGCCCGGGTATTTCTGAAAAATCCCCCAATATTGCTGCTGGATGAGGCAACCTCAGCCCTGGATAATGAAACCGAAATAAAGATTCAGAAGGCTTTGGATGATCTGGCACATAACAGGACTTCCCTCATAATCGCCCACAGGCTTTCTACAATTAAAAATGCCGACAGGATTTTGGTGCTGACCGAGAACGGCATTGTGGAACAGGGAACCCATGATGAGCTGATGGAAAAGGGTGGGATCTATCACAGATTGTATCAGGCTCAGTTTAAGGATTTTATTTCAGAAGATGATATAGTGAAATGGGAGAAATGAAAAGATTAGGAATGCAGGAGGCTGGCTGATGGAATACCTGTCCCTGGCTAAAGCCATAGAACACGAAATTGTAATACAAAAATCCAGATTCATAGGTCTGACATACCTGATTTCCTCAGAGGAAGAGCTTTCCTTGTGCCTGGAAGATGCCAGGGAGCGGTATCCCAATGCCACCCACTATTGTTATGGGGCTGTAATCGGCCTGGAGGGTTTGGTGCAGCGCTTTTCCGATGACGGTGAGCCCAGCGGAACAGCCGGCATGCCTATTCTGCAGGTGCTGCTGCAAAAAGGGCTGAAAAATGTGCTGGTGGTTGTGGTGCGCTATTTTGGAGGCATAAAGCTGGGAGCAGGCGGCCTGGTCCGGGCATACAGCAGAACAGCTGCGGAAGCTGTCAATAAAGCCGGTATTGTCAGGATGGTTTTGAGCAGTCAGGCTGTTCTATCAATTAATTATAATCTGCTGGGCAGCGTAGAACATTTTCTGCACCAGCCGGGAATTGACATTAAAGAAATGTCCTATGGAGAAAAAGTGGATATTCATATTTTAACCAATCACGATTGGGATGCACTGAAAGGCAAACTGATTGACCTGTGCAGCGGTAACATTGAGATAAAGCGGCTGGAAAGTGTCTATCACAATTGGGATTGATATATTATTAACAAAATTTTAGTGTATTTGTATGTTTGTTTTTTCTTGAAACAATTCTTATTTTTTATGATCTATTTAAACCTAACATACTAACGGGATTGGGCGTTATTAAGTGTAGTATAATGCAACCCGATCTATAAGTTTATTTATTAACAACAATCCTCAGCTATAGCTTCTTGACATATATAAACATCTATGGTAGTATGCGAAAAAATAAATGAAAACGTTACCCTACTTGGTATAAATGCTATAGTGGAGGTTATCCTATGGTTACCATAAAAGAAATTGCTGAAGAAGCCGGTGTATCAGTATCTACTGTGTCTCGATATCTGAACAAAAGTGGTTATGTAAAAAAGGAAACGGCCGAAAGAATTAAAAGAATAATCGAAAAACATAATTTTGTACGAAGCAATATTGCCAGAAGCTTAGTTTTGCAAAAATCACATACAATCGGATTAGTTCTTCCTCATATAAACAGCCCGTTCTTTGCCAGTGTTGCAACAGGTGTTGAGTCAGAGATAAAAAAACATGATTATGAAATGATCATTTGTCATACACGTGAAGATGCTGAGGCTGAAAAGCGTATGATTCTTACCCTAAGGGAACGAAGGGTAGACGGTATTATTCTTTTGCCAACGGAACGTAGCACAATACATATTGACCTTAAAATCGGCGATATACCTACAGTGTTTATAGCGCGTTATTATGATGATATGCCCTATAGTGCTGTTTATGTAGATAACGCAGGTGGAAGCAAACGTATTATTAATCTACTGATTCAGCATGGGCACCGTGATATAGCATTGATTATCGGGCGAAAAACCTATACCTCCGGAAAGCAACGCTGGGAAGGTGCTTTACAGGCATTGGAGGAAGCAAATATAACACCTAATCCTGCTTTAATGAAGGAGTGTTCCTTTACAGCAGAAGGTGGATATAAGGCGATGAAAGAAATTTTAGCTACAAATAAAAAATTTACTGCTGTTTTTGCCGGGAATCACTTGATTAGTGCAGGTTGCATGAGAGCTATTTTTGAAGAAGGGCTTAGTGTACCTGATGATATTGTTATGACAGCTTTTGAAGGTTTTGAGGACAGTTTTGCAGAATTTATCATGCCCGAAATAGTAACACACAATATCCATCCATCCCGTCAAATGGGTGCTGAAGCCGTGAAGATATTAATGAAGGAAATAAATGGGGAAATACAGCCGGGACAGCATCTTATGCTTGAAATGGGTCTGAAAATCCAGTCTTTACGTAAAGCACTATAATCGTAATAAAAATGAATGATTTAAAATTAGGCAGCATACAATCGGAAGCTACAACAGATCCGATTGTATGCTGTTTTATTTATTCCCCATAATATGCTTTACGATATATCTCTTCCAGCTCGCTTACCAAGGGATAGCGGGGGTTGGCAGTAGTGCACTGGTCTTCAAAGGCACGCTCTGCCAGGCTGGGAACTGCTGCCATAAATGCTGCTTCATCAACACCGCATTCTTTAATGCTCATGGGCAGGTTGAGTTTTCTCATCAGATCCCGCACTGCCTTTATCAGGTTGGCTATCTGTTCTTCCTGGGTGCTGCCGCCAAAGCCCAGCTGCCGGGCAATTTGTGCGTAACGGTAATCAGCCACAAATTCGCCGTATTTGGGGAATATGGTGAACTTGGTCGGTTTTTGTGAGTTATATTCAATTACATAGGGCAGAAGCACTGCATTTGCCCGGCCATGGGGTATGTTGAATTCACCGCCCAGTTTGTGTGCCAGGGAGTGGTTTATTCCTAGGAAAGCGTTGGTGAAAGCCATGCCTGCTATGCAGGATGCGTTGTGAACCTTTTCCCGGGCAACCGTATCGTTGGGGTTTTCATAGCTTCTCGGCAGATACTTGAATATCAGCTCAATGGCCTTGATTGCCAGGCCGTTGGTGTAATCTGAAGCCAGCACTGAAACATATGCTTCAATGGCATGGGTCAGCACGTCCATTCCGGTATCGGCCACTATGGATTTGGGCATTGTGGTTACGAATTGAGGATCGATGATGGCCACATCCGGAGTCAATTCGTAGTCAGCCAGAGGGTACTTGATATTGCCGCTCTTCTTATCGGTAATAACCGAGAAGGAAGTTACTTCAGAACCTGTTCCCGACGTGGTGGGAATGGCTACCATTTTCGCCTTCTTTCCAAGGTTGGGGAAGTGGAAGGCACGCTTTCTTATGTCCATAAATTTAAGCCTTAAGCCGTCAAAGCTGGTATCCGGATATTCATAGAAGAGCCACATTCCCTTGGCTGCATCTATGGCTGAACCTCCGCCCAGGGCGATAATTACGTCAGGCTGGAAAGCATTCATGGCTTCTACGCCTTTTTGTATGGTTTCAAGGGACGGATCCGGCTCAACTTCATAGAAGATTTCGCTGTGAACGTATTTCTCCCGCTTTCTAAGGTAGTACAAAGCTTTATCAACATAACCCAGTTTCATCATGGTGGGATCGGTAACTATGAAAGCGCGGGAAATGCCGGGCATTGCTTCCAGATATTGAATGGATCCTCTTTCAAAATAGATTTTGGGGGGGATTTTGAACCACTGCATGTTAACTCTCCTCTTGGCTATGCGTTTTTTGTTGATCAGGTTGACGGTGGATACATTGGAGGTTGTTGAATTTCTTCCGAAGGAACCACAGCCTAAGGTCAGGGATGGGGTGTAGGCATTGTAGATATCACCTATTGCCCCCTGAGAGGATGGTGCATTTACAATAACCCGGCCTACTTTCATCTCTTCACCGAAGCGTACGCACAGTTCCTCATCATCGGAGTGAATTACGGCTGAATGGCCTAATCCTCCAAGTTTCAGCATAGCCTGGGCATATTCGAAGCCCTGTTCTTCATCCTTGCAGACAAAGTAGGCAAGAACGGGGGAGAGCTTTTCAAGGGACAAGGGGTACTTAAGTGAAGGTTCAGGCAGCCTTGCAATCAGGATTTTGGTTCCGGCAGGCACCTTAAATCCGGCCTTTTCAGCTATTTTCTCTGCAGGCTGTCCTACTACTTCAGGATTTACCGCCATCTTTTCTGTATTTATAACATATTTGGTAAGCAGGGCTGTTTCTTCTTCATTGGTGAAGTAGCAATTATGTTCCTTCATGTAGGCTTCAAATTCATCCTTGATCGCTTCATCTACTATTACTGCCTGTTCGGATGCACAAATCATGCCGTAGTCGAAGGTTTTGGAGATCATAAGGTCGGTGCATGCTCTGCCTACGTTAACATTCTTGTTGATATAGCAGGGTACATTGCCAGGGCCTACCCCCAAAGCAGGTTTGCCGCAGCTGTATGCCGATTTGACCATGCCGGCACCGCCGGTGGCCAGTATCAGGGATACCCCTTCATGTTTCATCAGTGTTGTGGTAGCTTCCAGGGAAGGGGTTTCAATCCACTGGATGCAGTGTTCCGGAGCTCCGTTTTTTACAGCAGCTTCCTTAAGAATTCTTGCCGCTTCGGCCGAGCATTTCTGAGCGGAAGGATGGAAGGCGAAAATTATAGGATTTCGTGTTTTTGCACAGATCAGAGCTTTAAACATGGTCGTGGAAGTGGGGTTGGTAACCGGGGTGACACCTGCCACCACTCCAACGGGTTCAGCTACTTCCACATATCCTTCCAGATCATTTTCCTCGATGATGCCGACTGTTTTCTGACCCTTAATGTTATGATAGATATACTCTGTGGCAAATATGTTCTTGATGACCTTATCTTCAAACAAGCCTCGTTTGGTTTCTTCTGCTGCAAGTTTTGCCAGATACATGTGATTATCCAGGCCGGCTAGGGTCATGGCGTGAACAATTTTGTCTATCTGCTCCTGAGTCATTTGCATATATTCTGCCAGTGCCTGGTGAGCGTTTGACACAAGTTTATCAATCATAGCATTCACATCGGAGGGAGTATTGTCCTTTTTAATTTCTTTTGGCTTTACTATGGCTTCCTTTTTCATAGTAAAATCCTCCTTATTTATAAAATTTATAAACTGTTAACCGTACAACTATTATTAACCGGATAGCTTGCTGTCTAATCTGTAAGAAAGATAACTGTAAGCTGTCTATCTGGTTACTTATATAATATTTAACCGGCATAGGATTGTCAATATTTTAACAAACTATTTTTATATATGTTTTTTACAGTATTTATATAGATAATATGGACAGTCGTGTATTTTTTCTAAATATTTTGACTTAGTATTTTACTTATGCAAAAATTTATGTTCAATTTTATGGAAAAAAGAGCCTAACTTTGTTAAAATGTAATCATTATTCAGCTGCAGGCTTACTCATTATTCCTCCGTCTGAAAGACAAAAACTTTACACGAACGTGTGTTCTGTGATAGTATAATTAGGAGGATGTGAGTAAGCAATGGCTGAAAAACTTATTTTTCACGTAGATGTAAATTCCGCTTTTTTATCCTTTGAAGCGGTATACAGGCTCCAGCACGGAGCAAAGGTGGATCTTAGGGATATTCCTTCTGCCGTGGCAGGCTCTCAGGCCACCAGGCATGGCATTATCCTGGCCAAGAGCGCACCTGCAAAAAAATATGGGATAAAAACCGGCGAACCCACCTGGCAGGCCATGCAAAAATGTCCGCATCTTTTTACAGTTCCGCCCAATTATGCTCTTTACATGTGCTGTCATAATGCCTTGGTTGAGCTTTTAAAAAAATATACTGACAAACTGCAGGTTTTCAGCGTAGATGAATGCTTTATGGACATGTCAGGCATCCAAGGCTCGGAGAGGCCGTTGAAAGTGGCCCACGATATCCGGGAGAGGATAAAAAAGGAGCTGGGCTTTACCGTCAGCATAGGAATCAGTACCAACAAACTGCTGGCCAAGATGGGGTCGGATCTTAAAAAGCCCGACGCGGTGTCAACCCTGTTTCCTGAAGAGGTTCCCGAAAAGATGTGGCCTCTGCCCATAGAGGATTTATACATGGTGGGGAGCGCCACCTCCTGCAAGCTTCGCAAAATGGGAATTAATACCATTGGCGATTTGGCTAATTTTGACCTGGGTATATTAAAATATAAGCTGAAAAGCTGGGGAGAGCTGATTTGGGAATATGCCAACGGTATAGAAAACTCGGAAATTGCCAGCTCCGGACAGCAGGTAAAGGGACTTGGCAATTCCACTACAGTGCATTTTGATGTGGAAGACAGAGAAACCGCACATCAGGTCCTTTTGTCCCTGGTGGAAACCGTAGGAATGCGGCTGCGCCTTGGCGGCTGGCGCTGCCAGGTTATTTCTGTGTCCATCAAAAGAGCGGAAGATCTGGTTTCCTACAGCCATCAGGTGAAAATACATACTCCCACTGACAGCACCATGGCTGTTTATAAATACTGTAAAAAACTGTTTGACGAGGCTTGGGACGGCAGCCCCATCCGTCATCTTGGAGTCCGGGTCAGTGAACTGTCTTCATCAGACTGTGTTCAGCTTTCCTTATTTGATAAGGATTGGGAAAAGCAGAAGAATGCAGACCGGGCTGTGGATCAGATACGCATGAAGTTCGGCCCATATTCAATTGTCCGCTCCAATTTTCTCTGGAGCGGGCTTAAACCTCTTGAGGGCGGCTTAAGCGACGATGCGTCTTATCCGGTTATGAAAAGTATATTATAAAATGCTGGATAAAATTCAGCTTATTATATAATGAGATTGGGTATAAGAAATGAATGGGAGGTGTTTCTGTGAATTGGGAGATTTTACTTAAGCTGCTGCTGGCTATGGTATTTGGCGGTATAATCGGCCTGGAGAGGGAAATAGGCAACCGGCCTGCCGGATTCAGGACTCATACTTTGGTCTGCATGGGTTCAGCTGTTGTAATGATGACTTCGGAATTTTTGATAACAAATTATACTTCCAATCCTCCGGACCCTGCACGATTGGGAGCACAGGTGATAAGCGGTATTGGATTTCTTGGAGCGGGCACCATATTAAAGGATGGCTCCCGGGTTCGGGGCCTGACTACTGCAGCCAGCCTGTGGGTGGTGGCCTGTATAGGCCTGGCCATCGGTGTAGGATTTTACTGGGGTGCATTGGCAGCAACCCTGTTTTCCTATATAACACTGGTAGTTCTTAAGAAATTTGAGAACCTAGTACCCGGTTTAAGGGATTTTGAAATTACTTTGGAAATTCCCAATGCACCTGGCCAGATTGCCCAGATTACCAACGTATTGGCACAGCTGAATATCCGTATTCGGGATATAAAGGTGGATCCGGGAGAGGAGGAAGAAACCCAGGCATATTTTAAGCTGGTATTTCCGCCGGGCATGAATAAGCACATTCTGGCTGCGGAATTATCCAGGCTTGAGAATATCAGGGTTTTGGATGAAGAAGATTAGCAGTACGCTTTGCAATTCAAGGAGGATGAAAATGTGAAGGATTTTCTAGCTGAATTAATTGAAATACCCGGGGGTTCGGGTTATGAAGAGCAGGCAGCCGAGCTTATTGCCAAGGAATTTTCCAGGCTTTGTGACCAGGTCCATACGGATTCCTTTTACAATGTTTATGGAATAAAAAGGGGTTCCGTATCCCTTGAGTCAGGGGAAAGGCCTAAAGTGATGCTGGCTGCCCATATGGATGAAATAGCACTTATGGTAAAGGATATTGATGAAAAGGGCTTTTTGCGCTTTACCAGTATTGGCGGGGTGGATCAAAGAATCCTGCTGGCCCAGGAGGTTACCGTTCACGGCCGGGAAAAGCTTTACGGCATTGTTTCAACTGTTCCGCCTCATCTTCAGGATGCTGGTGAAGCCCAGAAGGTAATTAAAATGAAAGATATGTGCATAGACGTTGGCCTGCCCCCGGACCGGGTGAAGAAGCTGGTCCGTGTAGGCGATTTGATAACATTCCGCAGTCCTTTGGCAACTATGCAGGGCTCTATGGTAAACGGCAAATCCATTGATGACCGGGCCAGCGTGGTTATGCTGGCAGAGGTAATGAGGGAGCTGGACAGGCTGCAGTATGCAGCGGAGGTATACTGTGTGGCCACTGTGCAGGAAGAAGTAGGCACCAGGGGAGCGGTTATAAGTACATATAAGGTTCAGCCGGATATCGGCATTGCGATTGATGTAACACATGGGGAAACGCCGGATGCGCCCAAGGAAGATACCTACGCCATGGATAAAGGAATTGCAATATGCAAGGGTCCAAATATGCATCCCGGCTTGACAGAGAAGCTTATAGAAACAGCCAGGGAATACGGCATAGAATACCAGATCAGCGTTGCACCAGGCCCTACAGGCACCGATGCCAGGTCCATGCAGATTTCCCGCAGCGGAGTTCCCACCATTCTGCTGGAACTGCCCCTGCGCTACATGCATACAACGGTGGAAACCCTGAACCTGGATCATATAAAGTCCGGTGCCAGACTTTTGGCGCTGTTCATAGCTTCATTGAAAGAGGGGTGGCAGGAATGGCTGAAGTACTGAGGAGACTGACGGAAGCCAGCGGGGTTTCCGGAAATGAAAAGGAAGTCAGGGAAATAATTCTGGAGCTGGCAGCTGAAACCGGTGCAGAAGTATCGGTGGACAGAATAGGAAATGTAATTGCCAGAAAAAAAGGCAGAAAGGGCAGTAAAAAGGTAATGGTTGCCGCCCATATGGATGAAATAGGATTTATAATCTCATCTATATCTGAAAACGGCATGCTTAAGTTCAAAGTGGTAGGCGGCATTGATCAAAGGATTTTACTGTCCAAGCGGGTTCTTATCGGGAAAAACCGCGTTCCCGGAATAATTGGCGTAAAGGCCATTCATTTACAGGAACCCAAGGAACGAAACACCGTAATAAACCAAAAACAAATGTACATAGACATAGGAGCCCGATCCAGGGAGGAAGCACAAAAGCTGGTGCAGATCGGAGATTATGCATGTTTTGACAGCACTTTTGTCCGGTTTGGGGATAATAAGGTAAAGGCCAAAGCTCTGGATGACCGCGTTGGCTGTGCAATCTTGCTTGAACTTTTGAAGGAAAACTATGATATTGATCTGATTGCCTGCTTCACCGTGCAGGAAGAAATAGGACTGAGGGGTGCACAGGTGGCAGCTTGGCATGTGGAGCCGGATATGGCAGTAGTGGTGGAAGGCACAACCTGTGCCGATATTCCGGATGTGCCGGAGCACATGCATACCACCAGAATGGGCAAGGGCCCTGCCATATCCTTTATGGACCGCACTTCCATTGTCCATCCTGAGCTGTTTAAGCAAATGGTGGAAACTGCTGAAAAGCATTCCATTCCCTATCAGATCAAGGAAAATGTATCGGGAGGCAATGATGCAGGCAGCATACACAAATCCCGCGGCGGCGTGCCTGCCGTGGTGGTTTCGGTTCCCTGCCGTTACATTCATTCGCCCTCTTCCATGATGGATATGAATGATTATAATAACACCATTCGACTGATGAAGGAATTTTTGAAAGGATGTGAAACCCAATGAAAGAACTACTGGTTCGTTTAACAGGCATTTACGGCCCCTCGGGCAGGGAAGAAGCTGTAAGGCAGGCAATAAGGCAGGAAATAGAAGGTTTTGTGGATGAAATAACTGAAGACGTTATGGGTAATCTGATTGCAGTTAAGAAAAGCAGCAATCCGGATGCCAAAAAGGTTATGCTTGCCGCCCACATGGACCAGATTGGCTTGATCGTAACCAATATTGATGAAAACGGCTTTTTGCGCTTTTCCAATGTAGGCGGGGTTTCACCATTTAATGTGCTGCACCGGAGAGTAGTATTTCAAAACGGGGTTACCGGCGCTGTCAGCTATGAGACAGAGCTGGATGACATGAAAAAGCTTAAGCTGGACAAGATGTACATAGATATAGGAGCCAGAAGCAGGGAAGAGGCCGGGAAACATGTCCAGATAGGTGATGCAGCCGTATACCATGCGCCTATGGCACAAAGCGGAGACCGGTATTTCGGTTGTGCCATGGATGACCGGGCAGGCTGTGCCGTTCTGGTTGAAACTATAAGATCGGTCAAGGAATCTCCCAACGAACTGATCTTTGTGTTTACTGTACAGGAAGAAGTCGGCCTGCGCGGAGCAAAGACTTCAGCTTATACCATCAATCCGGATATAGGAATTTCCGTAGATGTTACCTTAACCGGCGATACGCCGAAATCCAGGCCTATGGCTGTCAATCTGGGCGATGGTCCGGCTGTTAAGGTAAAGGATGCTTCAGTTATCTGCCACCCCAAGGTGAAGGATTTGATGATTCAGAGGGCGGAAGAAGCAGGAATCCCTTACCAGCTGGAAGTACTGGAGTATGGGGGCACTGACTCGGGGGCAATACATCTTTCCAGGGAAGGAGTTCCTTCCGGAGTAATCTCCATACCCTGCCGCTATGTTCACAGCGCCCATGAAATGGTGGACAGGAACGACCTGGAAAATGCGGTTAAACTGCTGACGTGTATCCTGGAAAAAGAAATTGTTTAAATATCACCGGATTTTATAATTAAGGTACACGCAACCTTGGTAAAGAAGTTAGTATTACACTTAGTTGAAATTTCAACGAAATCTGTTTAAGAGGCATGACCCGGAAGGACCATGCCTCTTATTTCGTGCACAAACTGGCTGCAAAAACCTGTTTTTGAAATATTTAAAACGAATTTCATAGATTCTTAAGCTTTTATCGATTGAACAGCCGTATATTAGTGGTATAATCTTTATAATAATTACGCATTTTCCAGTGCCTGGGTTCAGGATTGGTCATTTCTTTTGGGTATTGAAAGGGGTTAATTGATGAAGAGACTCAGGATCATAGCTGCTGTCTGGCTGACAGCCTTATTTTTAATCTTCCTGCCGATAAAAACAAGTGCTGCTCCGGATATTGACATGGAAGCTGAGGTGGGTTATGACGGTACATATCTGCTGGGAAGCTGGACGCCGGTCCGGATAGTTTTAAAAAATAAGGGCAGTGATCTGGAAGGCAGCCTTGAGATAACTGTAAATGCCGGTACTGAAGGCAGAATGATATATTCTACACCGGTCAGCCTGCCTGACGGTTCTGAGAAGGAGTATACCATCTATGCAAGGATTTATAAAGCTGAACGGAATCTAAACATCAGTCTGACAGACGGCAAGGGCAAGATCCTCAAAAGCATTAAGGCTGAATCCTTGAATCCTGTCGGGGATAATAGATATATGCTTGGTTTGGTGACTGATGACCAGCCTTCTTTGGGCTATTGGAAAGGCAAACTGACGGGCAGCCAGCTGTTTTCCGGCTATCAGCCTGTTTCCCTTGATGCTGCCAGTTTTCCGGACCACAGGGATGTTCTGGCGGCTTTTTCGGTATTAATTCTTAATAATTTTGATACTTCAGCTTTACGTCCCGAGCAGGCAGATGCTTTAAATGCCTGGCTGCAAAACGGCGGGGTGTTAATCATAGGCACCGGTTTAAATGGTAAAAGGACCCTGGATGGATTATCAGGAAGCATCCTTCCTTTTGCAGCAGGGGATATAAAGGAATTTGCTTCTGTAAACCTGCTTGAGGAGTTTACGGAACAGCAGATTTCTTCTCAGGCACCCCTTCAGATAATGGATATAGATGTCCAGGATGGAAAAGTATTGTTGGGAAATGAAGAAGACAGCCTGGTATGGATGTTTCAAAAAGGTAAAGGCACCGTATTTGTGTCTGCTTTTGACCTGGGAACCGAACCCATGTTGAGCTGGGCAGGCAACAGGATGCTGTGGGAAAAACTCCTGTCTGAAAACCTGGATCCGGATACTGCATCCTATCTCCGAAACCCGATAGAAAAAGGCCAGATGAGAGCAAGCCTGGCAGACGTGCTGGGCAATATTGAAGCCATGGAAATGCCTTCGGTTATGCTGATCCTTTTTCTCTTTCTGTTTTATCTGGCTTTGGCAGGTCCGTTAAACTATATATTTCTCAAAAAAATAGACAAGAGGGAATGGGCCTGGGTTACCATACCTGCATTATCCATAATTTTTGCAGCACTTATCTTTTTTCTGGGCTATAACACCAAGGGCGGAGAACTTATAGTAAATACCATCTCCCTTGTAGACATGAACGCCAACGAGGAAGAGGGAAATCTGACCAATTATGTGGGCATCTTCATACCCCGCAGGGGCGATTACGAGGTGGAGATAGACCGCTATGAATTGCTGTCTCCCGGCGGTATCCAGCTTCAAGGCCAGCAAAGCGGTTTGCCAGCCGGATTATTGGCAAAAATGGAGCAGGCAAATCCATCACGGATTTTGTTTGACAATGCAAATATATGGACCATGAAGACCTTTGAAACGGGTACAATTCCGGTGGAACTGGGCTCAATTGATTCCAACCTTTATTTCGAAAATGGCAAGGTGAAGGGCATGGTTGCCAACAATACCATGTACCCCTTGGAGGATATGGTTATATATGCCCCTTTTGCATTTGTGAATGTTGGAAACATTGCTTCGGGAGAAGTCAAGAATATTGAGCTGACTCTGCCGGTTGCCGGAAGAAGCAGGTATCAAGACAATATATACAATATGATAGATACTGTTTTCCCCTGGCCGCAGGGAACGGCTAAAGATCAGCAAAGCAGGCAGGATATGAACAGACGGTATATTCTGAATAATTTAATCTGGCCTGTTTATGAAACAGCTTATCCTTCCATGCCTAGAGTACAAGGTTCTGCAGGCAGCCAGAACCCCTTAAGCTTGAAGATTTCCTATTTTGCTTTTTATGAAGGACAGCCGGAGACCGGAATTACCATCAACGGCAGAAAGCCGGACCGTACTTTGAGCGAAGGAATCATTCTAGGCACTATGGATTTAACAATAGAAAGAGAAGGAATGGTCAGCATACCGCCGGGCATGTTTTTTGCAGAATTTGAGAGGAACCTGTCTTCCAACACTGAAATCGGCGGAGATTATTTCTACATACACCAATCTCCAGGCCATGCTGTCTTTTCCGTGGATTTATCGCCCTATATTCACCTTCATGATCTGAAGATTATGATTGGCACAGATTTATACTTTGGATACGGAAAAGTTCTGATCTATGATGTAAAAACCGGCGACTATGCTGAGATCCAGGGAAACACCATTTCCCTGGATGAAAGTAACTTAAGTCAATACTTGGACCAGGATAACAAAATCTATTTGAAGATTGTGCCCGCAGGGCAGGATCAATATGTGGAGATGGGTATTCCAGCCGTAAGCCTGGAAGGGAGGGTGCCGTAATGCTTAGAATCGTTAACCTTGTAAAAAAATATGGAAATTTCACTGCAGTGGACAATTTAAACCTGGAGCTGGAAAAGGGTGATATATACGGCTTTGTAGGTCCCAACGGTGCAGGTAAAACCACCACCATGCGGATTGTGGCAACCCTTCTTGAGGCAACTTCCGGAACAGTGCTGGTGGATGGGATCAATGCATCGGAAAATCCCGTAAGAGTACGGGAAAAGATCGGCTATATGCCGGACTTTTTCGGTGTGTATGACAACCTAAAAGTGGATGAATACATGGACTTTTATGGCAGCTGCTATGGTCTGTCCAAAGCTGAACGAAGCAAGCGTACTAATGAATTGCTGGAATTGGTGGATTTAAGGGATAAGAAACATGAGTATGTTGATACCCTCTCCCGGGGCATGAAGCAGAGGCTTTGCCTGGCCCGCAGCCTTATCCATAACCCTGAGCTGCTGATTCTGGACGAGCCTGCATCCGGCATGGATCCCAGGGCCAGGCTTGAAATGAAGGGGATACTGAAAACTCTTAAGGATATGGACAAAACTATTCTTATCAGCTCCCATATCCTGCATGAACTGGCAGAGCTCTGTACCAGCATAGGAATAATTGAAAGAGGCAGGCTGGTTTATTCCGGCCGGCTTCAGGATATAATGCGAAGAATAACCGGTAAAACCATTCTGGAAATCACCCTGCTTGACAAGACGGATAAAGCTGTCAATTTGCTCAGGGAACAGCCATTGGTTGAGGATATTTACGGTGAGGATAATACATTGGAGGTCAGTTTCAACGGCGGCGAACAGGATATGGCGGACCTGCTCAGGCTGCTTATTAACCACGGCATTCCGGTATTGTCCTTTACCAGGGAAGAAGGCAGTTTGGAAGAGGTGTTCATGGAGGTGACCAGGCATGCGGACCGGTAAAGTGCGATCTAACCCTATAATAACCAGTGAGATGAAAATAAAAATGCGGGGTTGGAGGACAGCTCTGGGAATTGCAGCCTATCTGGGCGTTTTAATGCTGATCGGATTTTTGTATTACATGGCATTCATACAGACCAATATGTCCTGGAACAGTTCGGTTAATGCCCGGCAGGAAGCAGGTATGCAGATTTATATTGCACTGGCTGTAGTACAATTTGCCTTGATTCTGCTCATAACTCCCGCACAAACTGCCGGCACCGTCAGCGGTGAGCGGGAGAAGCAGACCCTGGATCTGCTTCTGGCTACCAAAATCTCCTCCGTCGGCATTATTTTTGGAAAGCTCATATCTTCAATGTCCTATATTCTGCTTTTGATCATTACATCCATTCCCCTGTTCAGCCTGGTATTCCTGTTTGGCGGCGTCACCCCGGGAGATATGTTACAGTTATTTATCTTCTATATGATAACTGCCTTTGCCGTTGGCAGCATCGGCATATTCTATTCCACCCTGTTCAAGCGGACGGTAATGTCAACGGTGGTAACCTATATCACCATTTTCTTTTTAGGATTGGTAAGCGTGATCTTAGGTGCATATATGATAAGCATTCAATACAGCGGAACAATGCCCCAGCCTTCCAATCCAACTGTTCCTTTTGTGCTGTATATAAATCCGGCTGTAGGTCTTGCGGATATATTAGTCACTGAGCCTGGCGGGTTCAGCACTTTACTCGGGCTGTCAATAGGGCCCGTAGGCAGGCTGGATTTTTGGATAGTAAACTCCATGGTAATGCTGGTTGTTGCGGCCATGCTTTTGATTATCAGCATGTATAAAATTAATCCTGTACGGCGTATCAGCTTTAAAAAAGGAAAGAAAAGAAAATGAAAACTATTGACAGGATTTCAGGGAGATCGCTCCGAAAGCGAAAATTTGAATTTCGGCAGCAGTACTTGGAAAAAAAGCATATTAAGTGGAAGCATGCCGAGTGGAAGCATGCTTTTGCACCAGTGCAGAGAAGGGTTTTGCTTAAGCATATGCTTAAGTGCCTGTCTTTAGGAATTCTATCTTCCCTGGCTGCTGCATTGGTTCTTTCTGCCCTATCTTTCCTCTTTCCCTTTGAATACTTGATTCATGCCTGCCTGTCTGCCGTCCTGTGTGCAATTGTTATTGGGCTGGTTGCAGGATGGTATAAGAGACCTTCCGTATATGAAACCGCCAGAATAGTGGACAGGCTTGGTTTGCAGGAGAAGGTGCTGACAGCCTGTGAACTGGATGAAAGAGACGATATAATGGCTGAACTTCAAAGGAAGGATGCCATTGAAAGCCTTTCAGCATTAGATGTAAAGCGGATTCCGCTTCGCCTTCCCAAATCTCATGGAATTGCCTTCATGCTGCTTCTGCTGAGCCTTGTTATTGTTAATTTGATTCCCAACCCCATGGGCAGAATCGTTCGGGAAAGGAAAGCACTGAGGGCTGAAATACATCAGCAATTGGAAGAATTGGAGAAGACCTGGGAGAAGGTGCTGGAACAGGAGTCACTTACTCAGGAGCAGCGGCAGCAGCTGGCTCTGCTGATGAAGGAGCTGGCTGAAAGGCTGAAACAAACCGGTGAATACAAGGAAGCATTAAAGGAGATTTCCAAGGCTGAGGAGGAGCTGACAGCCCTTGCCGATAAAGTAAGGGAAGAAAGCATAGGGCAGCTGGCAGAGCGTCTTGGAACATTGGAAGAGACCGGTGCCTTGGCAAGAGCATTGCATGACAGGAACATGGCTGACCTGGATGATGAATTGAACAATCTAAAAGAGCAGCTTGAAAACGCGGCAGATAATAAGGAACTGGCGGAAAGGCTTAAGGATATACTGGAAAAAGCAGCTGAATCCACACCTGATGGAGAGATAAAGGATAAGCTTGCCGCAGCGTCCGGCAGCCTGGGCAATGGCCGGGTGAGTGAAGCCCTTGGTCAGTTGGGCCAAGCAATGAGCCAGGCTGTAAATGCCGGCAGCGCCATGGGAGATGCCAGATATGCCCTGCAGCAGATGCGCAGCGGCATTGCCCAGGCGGCCGGGGAAATACAATATGCACATAACCCAAGCAGCCAGTCTGGCAGCGGGGAAGGCCGAGGAAACGGTGAGGGGCAGGGAGCCGGACAGGGACAAGGCCAAGGCAGTGGATCAGGCCAGGGGGCTGCTGCAGGCCGGGGAGACAGCGGACAGGCTGGTTCCGGCGTTGGTTCCGGCACTGCCGGCGAGGGTTCCGGCCAGAGCAGCGCAGGCACCAGCGGCGGCCGGAATGGCAGCAGCCAGATGGGAGATGAGAATGCTGAGACCGTGTATGAACAGATTTATGCACCAGAGCGTTTGGGGGATGGCGGGGAAGCAACTCATGTATCCGGCCGGCCGACCGGAGAAGGCCAGGTAATATCTGAAACCGGCGGAAAAGGCATAGGAGACTTGTCGGGTTATATTCCATACAAGGAAGTTTACCAGGAGTATAGGAATGAAGCCATGAGAAGCATGGACAGAAGAACACTTCCGCCCGCTATTCAGGAAATAGTGCGCAAATATTTCGAAACCTTGGAATAGGCATAATTTAAGCATCCTGCTTGGGTATGCAGAGCTTATGTTTCTTAATTGTTGCAGCATTATTTCAGTAAAATGAGAATGGCAAAGCATAGCTGGATAACATTGAAAAAAGCATATTGGCTTTGGGAGGTAAGCATGGCTATGGACGTAAAAGATTTTTCAAAGACGGTGGCAAGAATTCAGGAGGAAATAGGCAAGGAGATAATAGGGCTCAAGGATATTATTGACCATGTGTTAACGGCCTTGATTGCAGGAGGAAATGTGTTGCTGGAAGGAGTGCCTGGCCTGGGCAAAACAAGGCTGGTTAAAACTCTGGCCAGGGTATTGGACCTGGATTTTAACCGGATACAATTTACGCCGGATTTGATGCCTTCGGATATTATAGGCACTAATATTCTTGTAAAGGATGAAAAAGGCAGCAGCACATTCCGTTTTCAGGCAGGCCCGGTTTTCAGCAATCTGGTACTGGCAGATGAAATAAACCGTGCCACGCCCAAAACCCAAAGCGCATTGCTGGAAGCCATGCAGGAACATACCGTAACTGTTGCCGGGGTTACCAGTAACCTGCCCCAGCCTTACTTTGTGCTGGCTACCCAGAACCCACTGGAACAAGAGGGAACCTATCCCCTTCCTGAGGCACAATTGGACCGGTTTATGTTTAAGTTGCTGCTGAACCTGCCTTCCCTGGAGGAATTGCATCAGATAGTTGATCTGACCACAGGTGGAGAGCAGCAAAGAGCCGAAAAAGCAGCAGACGCATCTGTAATATTGGAGCTTAGGCAAACGGCAATGCAGGTGCCCATTGCAAAGCCGGTGCAGGATTATGCTCTGCGCCTGATTATGAACACCCATCCGCAGCTGGAGAGCAGCCCGGAAGTTACCAAGCGTTTGGTTAGGTATGGCTCCAGCCCAAGAGGGGCTCAGGCGATTATCCAGGCTTCCAGGGTAAGGGCACTGATGGCAGGGCGGTATAATGTTTCCTTTGAGGATATCCGCAATACTGCTTTTCCTGCCCTAAGGCACAGGGTGTTTTTGAATTACCAGGCTCTTTCCGAAGGGAAAAGCCCTGATGATGTAATCAGGGAGATTATTGAGGCTACAGAAGAGTAAGGGATTAACATGAAAACCTTTGATGCTGAATTTCTGCAAAAACTGGAACGGCTGACATTGCCGGGAACTAAATTAATACAGGGCGGAACCGGGGGCAGACGCCGATCCAAAGCCAAGGGAAGCTCCATTGAATTCTCGGATTTTCGGGAATACACCCCGGGGGATGATTACCGCGCCATTGACTGGCATGCCTATGCCCGGTTTGAACGTTTGTTCATAAAACTATTTATGGAAGAGCGGGAAGCCAACATAACCATATTTTTGGACACCAGTGCTTCCATGGATTACGGACAGCCAAGCAAGGGAGTGCTGGCCAAAAAGCTGGCGGCTGTATTTGCATACATTGCGCTGGCCAATTATGACCGGGTAGGAATTGCTGCCCTGAATGATGGGATATCAGACAGATATCCTTATTTTTCCGGCAAACCAGGCTTTTTTAAGGCCTTGGAGTTTATAGACAGGCTGCCCTTCAGCGGCAGGACAAGCCTGAACAAGAGCATTGCCGGTTTTACTCCGCTCAGAGGACGCAAGGGAATCAGCATAATCTTGTCGGATTTTTTTGCAAAAGACGGGTACAAGGAAGCATTCAGGTATTTAATGTACGAACAGCAGGATATAACAGCGGTGCAAATCCTTGCGCCGGAAGAACTGAACCCCCGATTCTCCGGCTCTCTGCGCCTGATAGATAAGGAAACCGGAGATAAGGTGGAAGTGGAGATGAGTCCGCGTACTTTGAATATGTATCAAAAAGCATTGCATTCCTACTTGGAAGAGTTTAAAAGCACCTGCAACCGGCTGGATATTGCATGCATTCAGGTAAGCAGCGCAGTTTCTTTGGAAGAGCTGGTGTTTGAAAAACTGAAGCAGGCAGGTATCATTGGTTAGGGGAGAGGCTGAATTGTCATTTAATAATCCATGGGCATTATTGGCACTTTTGCTCATTATTCCCATTATATTGCTATACCTGTTAAGAAAACAGCATGAAGATTATACAGTTTCCAGCACCATGCTTTGGCAGCGGGTTCTGCAGGATTTGCAGGCAGCCAAACCCTGGCAGCGATTGCGCACCCGGCTGCTTCTGATTCTGCAGGTCCTGGCGGTAATCTTCTTTGCCCTGTCCCTGGCGCGGCCTGTCTGGAGCAGGGGTATGGGCGGCAGTCATTTTATTGCCGTCATTGACACTTCTGCCCGGATGCAGGCCGTGGATGTAAAGCCAAACCGGATGGAAGCTGCGCGCAATGCTCTCATTAAACTGATTGACAGCATGAATCCCGGGGATATCATGTCCATCGTACAAGCCGGGCGGCAGCCGCTGGTTCTGGCAGGGTCTTCGAATGACAAGGCAGCATTGAAACAGGCTGCAGAGGAAATAGAGGCGGGCAATGGCAAAACCGATTTAGGAGCTGCGGTTCAATTGGCCCAGGCCATACTGCAGGAACGAGGTGAAAACAGCGGCCGGATCCATGTATTCAGCGATTTTATCCCTTCCGGCCTGGATGAGGAGAATTTGGTATTCCACCTGGTTTCAGGCAATGGAAAAAATGCCGCCATAACCCATGTGGGTTATGAAAGGGCAGGGGAAAGCATAAGCGTCATATCCCGTGTTGCTAACTTTGGGCCTGAGCGGAATATTACCCTGGAATTGAAGGCAGATGATATGCTGCTTAATGTAAAAGAAGCAAACGTGCCTGAAAATGAAGAAGTTGCAGTATACTGGCCCGATATTCCCGTATCAGTACAGAAGATGGAGGTATCCATATCGGATGAGGATGACTTGATGCTGGATAATTCAGGCCTGGCTCTTGTAAGTGATGGTTATAAGGCAAAGGTCATGCTTGTGACAGAACGCAATGTCTTTTTGGAGCGGGCTGTATCTCTGCGTGAGGATATTGAGCTGTTAAAGGCAGATACATCTGAAATTCCTGACAACACGGATTTTCATTTATATATTTATGACGGCGCTCTTCCGGAGGAGCTGCCTGATACCGGCCATATAATTGCCTTCGCCCCTTCATCCCATGAACATATAGGTTTAGTTGTTGAAGGGGAAATACGGCCTTCCAGGGCTGCTGCCAATGACCTGTCCGTTTACTCCGAACTCCTTCAGTATGTGGAACCGGAAGGATATCAGATAGCCAGGGCCGGAAGAATGAATGTACCGGAAGGGTTTACCGTTCTCCTTTATGATGAGCGGGAAGATCCTCTGCTTATTGCGGGGGAACAGGAGGGCAGGAAAATAGTCTTGTTTGCTTTCTCCCTGCACGAGTCCAACCTGCCTTTGAAGGCGGATTTTCCAATACTGATGCAGAATTTGCTGAACTGGCTGCTTCCACAGGATATATACTTTGCAGGGCAGATTTTTTCCGGCGAATCTCTTCAGATCGAATCCTATCCAGATGCATCCCGCATAACCGTTATATCACCTTCAGGCAGGGAATACGAATTTGACGCTTATCCTCCGCCTGTGTTTTACGACACCCAGGAAGTTGGAATTTATAGAATTACTCATCAGGCAGAAGAGCAGGAATATGAAGGCAGCTTTATTGTATCGGTGCCGACTGATGATATATCCGATCTTAGAACAGCAGGTGAAGTTCCAGAAGGGAGAGGAGAGGCAGCTGAGGCAAAAACATCCCCGTTTGAGAGGAATATCTGGATGGCAGCCGGGTGGATTTTATTACTTCTGCTTTTAACAGAATGGTGGGTGTATCATCATGGCGCTTGAATTAAAAAATCCCTTGGCCTTGCTGGCAATAGTGCCTGCTGTGCTGGTTTCCGTGTACATTTACCGCAAATATGAGGGGAAAAGCCTAAACGGCGGGATTCTTCCTCTGGTGCTCAGATTAGTCATCATTAGTCTGCTGGTATTCGCTCTTATGGAACCTGTCATAAAAATCCCTGTTGATTTTACCGAAATCCTGTTTGTTGCTGATCTTTCCGACAGCACCATCTCAAAACAAGGTGAAATGGAGGATTTTATTTCCCAGTCATTAAAGCTGCTGCCGGAGAACTACAATGGGGGTATAGTTACCTTTGGCGGAAATGCTTTAATCGAACAGTCACTTGGCAGTTCAAAGAGCTTTTACTCTTTTAATTCAAAGCCGGATGCCAATTACAGCAATATTGACCAGGCTTTGCAGAGGGCAGCCGGGCTGTTTTCTCAAGACAGCCGCAAGCGTATAGTCTTGCTTACCGACGGCTTGGAGAATGCGGGAGATGCAGTGCTCAGGGCAGATGCACTGGGCCAGCGGGGAATTACAGTGGATGTTGTGTACATGGAAACTGCACCGGCCAGTGAGGTGCAGCTTTCGGAGCTGACGCTGCCCTCTTCTTTGTACCAGGGAGAAAACTACGATATCCGGGTGGAAATTGACAGTACGGTGGAAACCAGAGGCGTGCTGCGCTTATATGCCAACAGGAAACCGGCAGGAAGCCGCCAGGTGCAAATACAAAAAGGAAAAAATGTTTTTATCTTCAGCGAAACTGCTGATGAAGCAGGCACCATAATTTATGAGGCTGAACTGGATCCATTAACCGGCCATGATACATTCAGGCAGAATAACCGGATAGCATCATATGCGCGTATTGCAGGTCCTCCTGTCATAGCCCTGGTGGAAGGGCAGGACGGAGAAGGCAGGGAGCTGGCAAAGATAATGGAAGCAGGCGGCCTGGGACACAGGGTGTTTACACCTTATACCCTGCCCGATAAATTGGAAGAACTGGTTAAATATGATGCCATAGTACTTGCCAATGTGGAATACGATGCCTTGGGCAGTAGCAAAGCCGACCTTATTGATACTTATGTAAAGTCCATGGGCAGGGGGCTGCTTGTAACCGGGGGCGATAACAGCTATGCCCTTGGAGGATGGCTGGGCACCAAGCTGGAAGAGATACTGCCGGTTGATATGGATATATCCAAGAAGAAAAATATACCTTCCCTGGCCCTGGCAGTGGTAATAGACAAATCCAGCAGCATGTCGGAAACACAACAGGGAGTTAATAAAATGGAACTGGCCAAGGAAGCGGCAATCCGCTCGGCTGAAGCGTTACGGGATGAAGATTATATGGGAGTGGTTGCTTTTGACTCTGCTGCTGCCTGGGTTGCAGAACTGCAGCAGGCAGTAAATAAGGAAGCTGTGCAGGAAGCCATCGCCTCCATCCAGCCCGGAGGCGGGACCAATATGTATCCCGGGCTCAGCATGGCATACCAGGCTTTGCAAAATGCGGATACGGCACTTAAGCATGTAATTGTGTTAACCGACGGGCATACAACAGGCGGCAATTTTGAATCCTTGGTTTCGGAAATGGCGGAGAGCGGAATTACCGTATCTGCCGTTGCAGTAGGGCAGGACGCAGATGAAAGGCTTATGGAACGGATCGCCGAGCTGGGGAAGGGAAGATACTATTTTACCGATGATATCTCCAGCATTCCTAAAATCTTCACCAAGGAAACATACATGGCTGCACGAAGCTATATTAACAACGAAACATTCCATCCCAAGGCCTTGGGAAGTTCGCCCATACTCAGCAGCATTGATTCGCTGCCCTCATTGGACGGATATATAACTACAAGTCTGAAAAGCGGGGCGGTTCCGGTGCTGGTGAGCCATAAGGATGATGATCCTGTGCTGGCTTACTGGGAATATGGCTTGGGCAGGGTTGCCGCATGGACCAGCGATGCAAAAGGAATATGGACAGAAAACTGGCTGAAATGGGATAAGGCCGCTGTGTTCTGGCTGAATACCATCTCATCGGTTCTGCCGGGCAGCAGCAATCAGTATGGAAAGATTGAAACCGGCAGGGAAGGAAATATGGGCAGTATATCCGTATCGCTGGATGAAGCGGATGAAGGTTTTGAAATCCATGCCATAATTGCATCCCCCAACGGTGAGGAAAGCAGGATTAAGCTGCAGCCATCAAAACCAGGCTATTACCAGGGGAATTTTCAACTGAATGAAACAGGGGTTTATTTAATTCGCCTTGAACAGCAGCGCCAAAACGGTTCCAGGTCAGCAATGGAAGCCGGTCTTTCATATCCTTATTCCCCGGAATATGATATCCGCTTTATGCCTTCGCGCAATCTGGCGGAACATATTGCCGGCCGGACCGGGGGAAGGCTGCTGGAAAAACCGGAGGATATTCTGACAGATGAATCCCGGCCGGTCTGGAAACAGCATGAAATTTGGCCTGCACTTCTATTTGCGGCATTAATGCTATTCTTCATCGATGTTGCCCTGCGCAGGCTGGGTTTAAGGTTTATGGCAGATAAAATGCTGATGCCGTCTGTAAGGGCAGTTACAATAGCAGTTGCCCGGTTTAAGAGCTGGTTTTCCGCTTTCAAGCCGGCTGCTTCAGCTGAGGGGCACTCTGAAAAAAGCAGGCTTTCATTAAGGAATAAACCGGAGCCTGAGCAGAAGGCTGATAAACCAGTAACTGAAAAAATGCAGCAAGCAAGTACAGACGGCGGAATAAAGCGCAAGAAACAAGAAAAAAGCCCTCAGGCAAAAGAAACCGAGGACTTTACCAGTGCCTTGCTGGAGGCAAGACGCAGAAGAAGGATCAGAAAATAATTATTTAACAATCTTTCTGCATTCAAGATAATACCTTTTTTCATGGGCTTCGCCCATGGAAAAGGTTTTCCTGGGCAGCACGCCGTCTACAATAACGGTTTTGAATAAATCATTCTTGTCCATAATGGGCAGCAGAAATCCCATATTACCTTCTTTGGTGCCCAGATCTGCCGTGACGTCTTCGCCGTGAATATAATCTATGGATACTTCCTTGTTGTTCTCAAGGTAATAATCCAGGAAAGCCTGCAGTGTCCCGGCTTCCAGGTTGCTCTTAGGATCAGTAATTTTCAAAATTCTCCACGCATCGGGACTCATGCAGGGGATCAGATGAATATTGTTCTGTCCTGATTCTTTCAGGGCTTCATATCTTTCCTTCATTTGTTCTTCAGATGAAAAGGATTCACAATCAAATCCCTGATCTTTTGAAACATAATACTCCTTCATTGCTTTTAATACATGACCGGCATCCACCTGGAAGAGAACCCGGTGAATGGGCTCAAAGATCAGGGAATCATCATGTACATTTACCAGTTCCACCAGGGCAAAACGGGCAGGATGGTTCTTCTTCTCCTCTTCGTTTAAGTAAGCTTTCAAGTTGTCCCAGCATGCCTTTGCGGCAGCGAAGGAATGGTTCCCATCTCCCATGGCAAACAGCATAACCCCTTTATCTTCGCCCACATTATATTTTTCCCTGAAAGCCCGGGGATCAGCCAGCTGTGTGAGAGCATCAACAATTCTGCCGATAGCAGCCTGGCTTCTTACCTGATAGCCGGCAATCCTGCCGCCGTTCATCATCAGCTCAAAATCATATAGTTTATCAGTTTCAGAAACCTCTTTAGAAACAGGTTCAATAACGGTTTTATCAGGGTCGTCTATTAAAACCATTATATGGGGAACTTCCAGTACAGCATTTTTGCGGATTTCAATGCGCGGGGGCAGCCTGTCCAGCACGGTTCCTTCCGTTGCGCGTATAAGTGTCTGAGCACCTTCATGATAATCATATTTTTCCAGGTCCAGTGCCGCCATTAATCCTCTTCGGATTCCGGTACTCAAGGTCCGTTCCACATAGATCATGGATGGAGGCAGTTGAACCAGGATATTCTCATCTATGTATTTACGCATGGCTTTGGAAATGTTTTTGATGCGCCGGCCGCTGTCCTCATCTTCCAGGTATACTTCAGGAAGAATCATATGCAGGGTGGACGGGCTGTCTGAAACATATTCCTCAACTGAACGCCAGTAGGAAGGCTGGGAAGTGTATTGGTCACAGGCTACAACCGCCCATTTCTTAAGGTCAACCTGCTTGTTTGGAAGCATGATCTCAGGAATTTCCACACCTATGGCACGCATTGACTTTATCATATTAGTGTCCAAATTAGTTTTCATCTTGCTTAAAAGCCTCCGAGTCATTGAAATATTCTATGTGTATTAATCAGCATGTTTGGTTTATACCCCTATATTACCATATAATTATATACATCAATTATCCAATGAGAAATAAGATAATGTCAAGATTGTAAGTGAAAAGTTAATCTGTTCTTGCATTGTTAATAATTTCTTGAATCATGCAGGCGGGTTGGTATAATTAAATTAAAAAGCATTATGGAAGTATTCCTGTTGATCTTACACCTGTAGAAAATTTGAAAAAGAGCCGGATTACAGCTTAATTCAGCTTGCTGCATTAGGCAGCATGAGAGAGATTGAAAAAATATCAATGAAAATTCTGGTATAATAAAAAAGCAATCAGCAATAAGAAGGGGAGAAAAATATGCGCGCGGTTGATATTATAACAAAAAAACGGCACGGGGAAGCTTTGACTAAGGAAGAGATAAACTTTTTCATAGAAGGATTTGTAAACGGCAGCATCCCCGATTATCAGGCGTCTGCCCTGCTTATGGCTATATGCTGTAATGGGATGGACAGCTGGGAGATAGTGGATTTAACCCTGGCCATGGCAAACTCAGGCAAAACTGTGGATCTGTCACCAATAAAGGGAGTTAAGGTGGACAAGCACAGCACGGGAGGGGTCGGGGATACCACCACCTTGATTACAGCTCCCCTGGCTGCAGCCTGCGGTGTGCCGGTAGCCAAGATGGCAGGCCGGGGTTTGGGCCACACCGGGGGTACAATTGATAAGCTTGAATCCATTCCGGGTTTTCGGACTGATTTATCCATGGAAGAATTCATACAGTCAGTAGAAACCGTGGGATTGGCTGTAGCCGGCCAGAGCAAGGACCTTGTTCCTGCAGATAAAATGCTGTATGAGCTTCGTGATGTTACGGGCACAGTTGACAGCATTCCCCTGATTGCCAGCAGTATTATGAGCAAGAAGATTGCATCGGGCAGCGATGCTATTGTCCTGGACGTGAAAACAGGCAGCGGCGCCTTTATGCAGTCGGTAAATGACTCCTTCTTATTGGCTGATGCAATGGTGAAGATAGGCGTGCGGGCTGGCAGGAAAGTCATGGCAGTAATCACAGATATGGACCAGCCTTTGGGTACGGCTGTGGGAAACGCCCTGGAAGTAAGGGAAGCGATTGAGGTACTTAAGAATAAGCAGCATGGTCCTCTCAGGGATCTTTCCATTTATCTGGCTGCCCACATGCTGGTGACGGCAGAAGCCTGTGGAAGTTTGGAAGAAGCGCTCAACAAGGTCAAAGATGCTCTGGAGACCGGAGAGGCACTTAAGAAACTGGGAGACATGATAGAGAATCAGGGAGGAGACCGGGCTGTTTTGGATGATTACAGCCTGCTTCCCAGTGCGGAACATATTATTCCTGTAAAGGCTGAAAGAGAAGGCTATATTTCCTCAATAGATACCTATAAGGTTGGATTGAGTTCTCAGCTTATTGGTGCAGGAAGGTCAAAAAAGGAAGATAATATAGACGCGGCAGTTGGCTTAGTAATGTATAAACGCTTGGGCGACCAGGTACAAAAAGGTGATATTCTTGCCGAATTCCATGTAAATGATTTAAATAAGTTTGATGAGGCTTCAAAAATATTTATGGAAGCAATTCAGATCCGCAGTGCCAGATCAAAGCTCAGGCCGCTGGTATTAGGACTGGTTACAAAGCACGGCATTCAAAAATTTGGTGCAGTTTCAGACATGGAGGGTTAGAAATGAAATTAACCATATTGGGAAAATACGGGCCATATCCCGCAGCGGGAGGGGCATGTTCCGGATACCTGATAGAGCAGGGAAGCACCCGCGTGCTGATCGACTGCGGCAACGGCGTCCTGTCCCGTTTGCAGCAGGTTTGCAAAATAAAGGATTTAAGCGCCATTGTATTGTCTCATCTGCACAGCGATCATATGGCAGACATGCTGGTCTTAAGATACGCTTTGGAAATAGGCAGGGTCAGAGGCATTCTGGACATGGATCCCATCCCCCTTTACCTGCCTGAAAGCCCGATTGAAACCTATGAACTTATCGCATCTTCGCCGGCTTTCAGCCCTGAGATAATAAAAGACGGACTTAGAACCGAAATCGGAGGCTTGTCCTTTACCTTTTGCGAGATGACCCATCCGGTTGTAAGTTACGCCATGGCTGTGGAAGATGAAGGCAAGAGATTGGTTTATACCGGGGATACAAATATGAACAATAGAATAGCAGATTTTGCAAAAGATGCCGATTACTTTGTAGCAGATGCAGGATTGCTGGAGAAGGACAAGGCAGACCCGGCGACTCATCTGACAGCAGAAGAAGTGGGGAAAATAGCTGCCCATGCCGGGGTTAAAAATCTCATACTCAGCCATATATGGCCGGAGTATTCAGAGCAGGAGATAATCAATGAAGCCTCCAGGTTCTACAGCAAACCGATTATGGCTGAGGAAATGAAGGTATATGAACTATGATAGATGACATATATGACAAGCTCCACAAGTGGATGTATAAGGCCATGCATTACTACCGTTATGAAGCCACGCCTTATGATCATCTGGATATGTTCTTTGAGGAATACCAGTTCAGCAGCGGTGACAGGCTGGTAGACTTTGGATGCGGCAGAGGCTGGGTGGCCCTTTATATCCATAATCGTTTTCAAATACCGGTAAAAGGCGTGGAAGTGGACAGGGAAACATACGAACAGGCCCTGAAAAACAGGGCCGTGTATTTGGAAAATCATAAGCATATAAGTGCCCCTGTCCATTTTCATTATGGGGCTGCGGAGGATTATAAGGTGGAGCCTGAGGAAAACAGGTTTTACTTTTTCAACCCGTTTTCCGTACATGTTTTTAAGAAGGTGACATCAAATATCCTGGAATCGGTCATGGAACACAGGCGTTCTGTGGATATTATCCTTTATTATCCCACACCGGAATATGAGCGGTTCCTTAAGAACAAGACACCTTTCAGGCTGGTTAAACAGGTAAGTATACCTGAAACCGGTGATGAATACGATAAGTTTCTGGTATATCGGTATTGACAGCTAATCCTCATTTTCTTCCGGATTCGGAAGCGGATCAGGCATTCCCATCTCTTTGGGCCTGACGGTGAGTTTTATTACACTTCCTGAAGCAGTTTTTGTGCCTGCGCACAATGATTGCTCATAAACCCTGCCTTCCTGTCCTTCCTTGTATTCTGTGCCTTCCTCAAAACGGATGTCCAAGGATTTGTGATAATTCTTTGCCCATATTTGTTCTTTGGTCATATTGGTGAAGTCAGGCACGGTTACCTGAACATTTACAGGGTTATATTTAAGCGTAATAGTTGTACCTTCGGATATTTCTTTACCGGCAGCGATGCTTTGAGACCATATTTCACCGGGCAGCCTTCCCGATTTTTTCTCTTCCACGAATATGGGCACTATATTGAGCTCTTCACAAATGGCAATGGCTTTTTCTCTGGTTATGGCGGCGTCATAACCGGAGCCGGCGGGGGCCACAAAATCCGGCACATATACCACCTTGCCGCTGGATACCGTTATATTTATGGTGGTGTTGACGCCTATCAAGGTATTGGCTTTGCTTTGGGACAGAATGGTTCCCGGCGGTGAATTGCTTCTGGTATTGGCTGCCTTGATGGTGATGGAGGCGCCATTTTTGTTGTGTTCCTGGGCCCAGGCTTCGATGGCATCCCTGGTCTGGCCCACAAAAGAGGGCAGGGGGATCCGGTTATCTATGGAATAGTTAAGTTCCAACACTTGGCCCGATTCATATATGCTGCCGGGTTTGATGCTTTGGGAGATAAATGCCCCGGCAGGCTGGTTCGAATATCTTTCATTTATGCTTACCGTGATGCCCAGTTCAGCTGCCAATGAGGCGGCAATTTCCTTATTCATGCCTGAAAAATCAGGCACTATTATTTTTTTTCCCTTGGAAACAATGATTTCAATTTCGCTCCCCTTAGGCACTTCTTCCTCTGCCTTGACGCTTTGAGAAAGTATTGATCCGGCAGGCGCGAAATCGTCATATTCTTCCTTTACATTAAGTACAATGCCGTTTTCATCGGCAAAGACATAGGCTTCCGTAATGGACATGGCTTTAAAATCCGGTATCTGGACAAGGGCTGCCTGGGCATCCTCAGGCCCCTTGGATATTATGATATAAATCGGGCTGTCTCTTCTGACCTCATCTACAACTCTGTCATCGTTGATCTCAAACCTTATGACTCTTCCTGCTTCTACTGTATCGCTGTATTCTGTAGTGACGCGCACCTTGGTCATAAAATTTTCAGCAGCCCAGGCTTCAATTTCCTGCCTGGTCATGGACATAAAATCGGGAATGGGCAGGGTAACGGAAAGGTCATGCCCTGCGGATACTATCAGCTTTACAAATTCATTTTTCTTAACCCGGCTGCCTGGAGGCACGCTTTGGGACATTACCCTGCCTTCTTCATATTCATCATTAAACTCGTGTTCAATCTGAAGCATAATTCCATTGTTTCTTGCCCACAGCTGTGCATCATTTTCTGTCCAGTTGGTAAGATCAATCATTTCTATTCCGCGGTTCAAAAACAGCACCAAGGCAGTTACGGCCAGTGCCAATATTACAGCACCGGCAATAACGGCTGTTAACCTGTTGTTCCTTGCAGGAGTTTTTACCGTAATGGATTCTTTCGGCTGCTTCTTGTCAGCAGCTGGCGGGCTTATATTTTCCGTTTTATTCTTTGTAATCTTACTTTTATACCTGTCTAAAAAAGTATTTTTCTCCTTGTTATCCATTGGTTTTTCTCCTTTTAATTCACAATATCCGCTTTATTGAAAATAATTGATGATACAGCTGCGCACAAAGCTGACAAGGCCAGCAGCAGAATTATGCCATAGGTCAGGTTTATCGGTATGCTGCTGCTGATTCCTGGTGCAGCGGAACTTCCTTGAGTTACATATGCCGATATATGCATGTATGGAAGCGGGGTATATGCCAGCCATTTGTTTGCTGTTCTGTAAGTAAAAGCAAGGGTGCCCATGAGAATTATGCTGGCAATGTTAAGGGCTATAGGTGTTGCAATGGAAACAGCAACATTTTTTATAATTACCGATAACATGAATGCCAAAGCATATCCGAATATGATGGGAACGGCGCATGCCAGCATTTTAGGCAGATAGTATACAATAAATCCAATCTCGCCGGCCAGGGTATAGTTGGGGAATGCATAGTCTGAAAAACCGAAACAAATACCGTTGGCAAGCGCATTCAGCAAGCAGCCTGTTATATATACTGCCAGGCATACAATCAGAGCGGATACAAACTTGGCCGCCAGTATTTTAATGCGGCTTTTCGGCCGTATCAGGAGCAGGCGTATGGTCCCCTGCTGGAATTCGCTGGCCATCAGCCAGCCTCCCAGCAGAACGGCAAACAAGGTGACAAATACAGAATAGTTCAAAAAGCGCGTAGTTCTGTTTCTGGGGCCGCCTGGTACAAACTTCATGTCCGGTTTGTCGGCGTAAATGGATTTTTCAGCAATGATAATGGCATGGTTCATCTCATCGATTTGAGCCTGCATCTCAGCTACATAATTCTGATAGCTTCCGTATTGCTGAACCAGCCACATCTGCTGCCTGAATTCTTCTTCGCTTAAGATTTCAGTATAAGCCAGCTGCTGGCGGTACATTTCTATGTCATTGATGGCCCTGTTCTGCCAGGTATCCTCTCCAGGTATTATATTTTTCTCCCGGCGCAATTCCAAAATAGGTATGGTGTTTTCCTCTATTATAGCAATGTTTCGCTTAAGCTCTTCTATCATTTCATTTATTATATCTTCCTGGGAGGGGTTTTTCACAATTTCCTGCTCCTGAATGGCAATTTGCTCCTGCAGATCTGCAATGGCTTTGTTCTCCTGTTCAATGCGCATTTCGATGTATTTCGAAAAATCATTGCTTTCCACAATACTGTAGAGAATATTGAGTTCCTCGTCCAGTTTTTCCAAGGCGGCAAGCCTGTCTTCGGAGCTGAGTTCAAGATACTTGGAACGGAAAAGCTCCTCATCCATATATTTCTTCTGGCTTACCGCTTCCAGCAATGCTTCTTCAGGAGCATCAATATTTTCAAATATGAATTTATCATACAGGCTGTCCAGGCTTCTTGCAGCCAGGTCTATGCGGTAATCGGTGTATTCTGTAATATATTTTGCGAAATTAAGGTAATACTGAATTTCTGCGTCCATGAGGGAAAGGGCCAGATCCAGAGCTTCCGGATTGGTGAACCGTTCCCTGTCATTTTCCATAATCTCCTTTTCCTGCATGGCATAGGAAATCTGCCAGAAAAACGGGTTGGTAGAGTAGATAGTTATGCCATCTATGGTGATTGATTCCTGATCCGTGCCCGGGTATATGGGTTCGGGCAAAGCTATGGCTCCTCTTGCACCTATATCTATGGGCAGAGGTCTTACAATGCCGTTATCTGAATCAGGGCTTCTTTGATCATTTATAAGATTGATTATCGGAAAGGCTATGGAAGATACTATGAGCAGAATTCCGATAATCAGCATAAATCTGGATTTAATAATATTCCTGATCTCATATTTTATCTGTTTCAAAAAACTCTTCATTATATCTCATCTCCCAACTCTTATTACCTGATCTGTGTCTTGCTGCCGGTGGTAATGGACAGGAAATCCTGCTCCAGGCTTTGATGTTTTTGATTTACAGCATATATGCCAATGCCTTCATGGACAAGTTTTTCTATAATGCCTGGAATATCGCTGCGATTCATTACAGCTTTAATTCCACCGTTTGCTGTTTCGTAGTTTATATTGCGCTTATTAAGTATTTCCATTGTTTTTTCATTGTTGTCGGTGATAAATGTATATTCATACAGAATTTCATCAACGGTTTCCTCTTCCTGATTTATCCGCTTTTCTCCGATGATGACCCCGTTGTCGATGATATAAATGCGGTCGCACATGAGTTCCATTTCCGACAGCAGGTGGCTGGAAATAAACACTCCGACGCCTGCCTCCTTGGAAAGATATTTCAGCATATCTCTTAATTCCTTAATACCCAGAGGATCCAGGCCGTTGGTGGGCTCATCCAGCACCAGAAGCCGCGGATTGTGGAGCAGGGCCTGTGCAATGCCTATACGCTGGCACATACCCAATGAGTAAGTTTTTACCTTGTGGTCGATGCGCTCGGACATTTTGACAAGTTCAACTATATCATCGATGTTTTTCTTGTCTACGCCCTCATGCATGGAAGCAAAGTATTCCAGGTTTTCCCTTCCTGTCATCCGTTTGTAGAGATCCGGGTTTTCCACGATACCGCCTACATACTTCATTGCATTTTCAAAATCGGTTACCACATCGTGGCCGCATATGCTGATACTGCCTTCTGTTATATGGAAAAGGCCCAGTATCAGCTTGATGGTAGTGGTTTTTCCTGCACCATTGGGTCCCAGGAATCCTACAATTTCCCCGGCGTTCACCGACAGGGAAATCTTGTCCAGAATCTTTCTGTTACGAATTATCTTGGTCAGGTTTTCAATACGCAGCAGCTCCATATTACAATTCCTTTCTCTTTAAATTTACCGGATTTAGACAATTGTGAAATGCTGGTTGTAAACTAATCAGAATGTTAAACTATTCAAATTAATAGACGACTAATATATATGAAAGTTTCATCTGCAGGTGAGATATTTTGAAGAAAAAATGGGAGATTTGGGTCAAAAGGCCTGTCCTGTGGTTTCTGTTTGCATACGGAGCAGGCATAGCTTTTTCCATATATCTGCCAATAAAACCTGTATATCTTCTGCTGCCCATGACAGCAATTGCAGCAGCAGGCTTCTTTTTTAGAAAAAAGGCTTTGTTTCCTGCTTTGCTTATTTTTCTTATCTTGTTTGGCATGTTAAGGGGATCCGTATTCCATTATAGGGAAAACCCACTGATCAAGTTTGTTGATAAGGAAATTACTCTTAGGGGAATAGTAAAAGGTGCTCCGCAGGCAGATGAAAACAGAGTATTATATATAGTAGAAACCGTTTTCGTTAAAACCGGTGATCAAATTTATCCAGTTAAAGCAAAGATAAGAGTAAGTGTCTATCCGGACAGTTACGATGAGAAAGCAAAAGTACTGAAGGTATATCAAACCGGAGACCTTGTGGAGGCAACCGGCACTCTAAAGGAGCCCAACGGTCCCAGAAATCCAAAAGGTTTTGATTATAAAACTTATTTAAAACGCAGGGGCATTTATTCCATTATTTCGGTTAAGGAAAAAAATATTGATCTGGTCAGACAAGTAAAAGGCCTTTCCCTGGACAGGCTTCTTGCCTTATTCCGCGATAAAGCATCGAAGGTGCTGGAAAATACCGTCGGCGGGAGGGAAGGCAATTTCCTCAAGGCTGTTCTGCTTGGGCAGCGCTGGCTTATTGAGCCTGAATCGGAGGATGCTTTTACAAAAACAGGCCTGGCGCATATCCTGGCTATTTCAGGGCTGCACATAGGCTTTCTGGTAGTATTGTTAAAATCACTTCAATCTGTTTTAAAGCTTCAGAGAGGCAGAGCCTTTATGCTTCAGAGTATAATTTTAATTCTTTACTGCCTGATGACCGGCGCTTCACCTTCAGTCACCAGGGCTGTCATCATGTCTCTTATCTATCTTGGAGGAAGAGCCTTGGGCAGAAAAAGCGATATAATCAACAGTGCAGGCACGGCTGCTTTCATCATATTGTTAATCCGCCCAATGGATATTCAGGAAATCAGCTTTCAATTGTCCTTTATAAGCGTCTGTTCCATAGCATTGCTCTCAGATCCTATCCAGAAAGCGCTGAAATTCCTGCCAAAACAGGTCTCGGCCCTTATTGCTGCCAGCATGGCCGCCCAGTCAGGCACACTTCCCCTGACCGCCTATTATTTCAATATATTTTCGCCGGTTTCAGTTTTTGCCAACCTGTTGGCAGTGCCTTTACTGGGAATTGTGGGTGCAGGAGGATTTCTGATAGTTTTACTGGGCATGTGTTTTCTTCCTGCAGCCGCTGCATTGGCTGTTCCTATCCGCTTTTTATGCGGATTAATATTCTCAATCACTGATTTTGCAGCCAATCTGCCTTATGCTTATATACGGGTGGTTTCTCCTTCTTTGTTTTCAATAGCCGCAGCCTATATGATTTTATGGATGCTATCCAGGGAGAGGCCTTCCTTTATCCGGAAGCCCGCGCTTGTGAGCATGTGCCTGGCAGCGGTGCTCCTGGCGGGAAATCTGCTGGCAGGATACCTGGAACCAAAAGAACTGGAGATAGTGTTCTTGGACGTAGGCCAGGGTGACTGTGCTTTTATACAGACCCCGGACGGAAAAAATATCTTGATTGACGGCGGAAGCCAGGAAGGGGAGGATATAGGTGAGAAAGTCCTGCTGCCCTTTCTTTTGAAAAACGGCATATCTTCGCTGGACCTGGTGGTCATGTCACATGTGCATGAAGATCATATAAGCGGGCTGCCTAATGTTTTGGATCAGCTCAGGGTAAAAGCATTTATGGAATATCCCCCTACGGAGCTCAATGCTGCCTATCTGGAATTGAAGGATATTATTAAAAAGAAGAACATCAAGGTAATTGCAGCATCAGGAGGAAAATCCTACCGTATTGGAAATGAAACCTGGATACATGTGCTGTATCCGGATGAGGACGCCGCACCGATGCTGTACCAGGGGAATGAAAACAATCTTTCCCTTGTGCTGCTGCTGGAATGCGGAGATGCTTCCGTCCTTTTTACAGGAGATATAGAAAAAGAGGCAGAATACTATCTGGCAGGGAGAATGAAAAAACAGGCATCTGTACTGAAGGTGCCTCATCATGGAAGCAGCACTTCCAGCACAGAGGCCTTTCTGGATGCAGTCTCGCCTGACAGGGCTGTTATTCAGGCAGGCAATAATTTCTTCGGGCATCCTGCACCTCAAACCTTGGAAAGGCTGGAAGCAAGAAATATTTCTATATACAGGAATGATTTACATGGCGCTGTAATAATGAATTATAAAGATGAAGGATGGTCTATACATGTAATGAACAGCAATGATTGAGATTTTTTTAACAACCAAAAAAGTTTATTTTAGTATATTTACATGTATTTACAAAAAATACTTTAGAATTTTGTTATTGACTTTAAAATACTTGTATGTTAACATTCAAGTATCACATGATTTTGGTAATATTGCACTACAGTTCGTAAAATAAATAACATGATATGAAAATTTCTTATTACAGTAAATATGTAATAGATTTTTTTGTGCAATATTATTTTAAAATTTATCAAAAAAAGTTAAACGTTTAACCATATATAATATATCAAAGAGTACAAAGAGTACATTTAGAATAAAAAGGTACTCAACTGAATAAAACGAGGTGGTTTGATGCCAGAAATATTACTGGAAATGAAAAATATCCAAAAATATTTTGCAGGAGTACACGCACTGGACGATGTATCGATTTCAATAAATGC